>Ga0154020_10000316_pt1 | contig 58172 bp, 42 predicted proteins | sample Klosneuvirus_201_FD_109709 | JGI IMG/M metagenome (GOLD analysis project Ga0154020, IMG submission 109709) | Active sludge microbial communities from wastewater, Klosterneuburg, Austria - Klosneuvirus_20160825_MG | ecosystem: Engineered > WWTP > Aerobic digester > Activated sludge | place... | reverse complement strand
TAAGCCAGACAACGTGATGATTGGGCGCGATGGGCGGGCGAGGGTGATGGACTTCGGGGTGGCGCGGGATGTCTCGCAGCCGATTTCCGATCCGGGACCGTCGGTGCTGCCCAGTCGGGCGGCGGTGGCGCTGGATCTGACCTTGCCGGAGCAGTCCTCGCGGGGGCTGGCGGCGATGGCGGTTAGCTCGCCGCTGACGCAAGAGGGCGCGCTGATGGGTACACCGCGCTACATGTCGCCGGAGCAGTTTCGTGGCCAGGTCAGCGACGCGCGCAGCGATCAGTTCAGCTTTTGCGTCGCGCTCTACGAGGCGGTGTGCGGGAGGCCGCCGTTTGCGGGTGACAACCTCGGCGAGCTGGCGATGCAGGTCTTCCAGGGCCACGTTCGCGTCTTCCCGTCGGAAAAAAGGGTCCCGAAGTGGCTGCGGCAGGTGCTTTTGCGTGGTCTGCGGGTCAAGCCAAACGAGCGCTATCCGTCGCTACAGAGCCTGCTTTCGGATCTGTCTCCCGAGCGGCGACGACGGCGGCGGCGCCTGCTGCTGACGGTAACCTCGGCTGTGACGCTGGTGGTGGCGGGGCTGGTTTCCGGTGGCGTGTATCGTGCGCAGCAAACCCTGCGGGCCCAGCGCTGCTCGGCGGTGGAGGCTCAGCTTCTGCCGGTCTTTGGAGCCGCGGCGAAAAACCAGGCCCACGAGGGACTGCTCAAGACCAAGCGACCGTATGCGGACGATGTCTGGCGGCGCGTAGAAGCCAACGTAACGCGCTATCTCGGCGACTGGCAGTCGATGCGTCGCGACACCTGCCAAGCCACCTTCGTCGCGGGGACGCAGACTCCCGAGCTACACGCGCGACGGCTGCGCTGTCTCGACGGGCGGCTGCAAGAAGTGGCGGCGTTTATGACGCTCTTGCAACATCCCGACGAGCAAGTCCTCGATAGTGCCGTCGAGCAGAGCAGTGACTTGGCGCTCCTGGAGCCCTGCGCCGATCCGCACTTGCTCCAGCAGCTGGCGTCGGAGCAGGCGGTGGAGCGCGAGCGGGTCGATCTGCTCAATCGGGAGCTGTCGGAGGCGCGGTTGCTTCACAACAGCGGGCGCGTCCAGCTGGCCAAAGAGCGGGCGAGTCGGGTGCTGGCCTCGGCGCAGCAGCTGGGAAGTCTGTCCATCCAAGCGCGCGCCGAGCGGCAGCTGTCGCTCAGTGAGAGCGCTGGTGGCGAGCCCTATGTCGCGTATCCCGACGCAGTGGCAGCGGCGGCGCTGGCGATTCGGGGCGGCGATTTTCTGACGGCGGCAGAGGCCTTCACCGACCTCGTGTACCTGTCGCAAGCGACGCAGCAGGGCGCGATGGTCGAGCGTTGGCGGCAGTTCGCCGAGGCGACGCTGACGCGGGTGGTCGGCAGTGCCGAGGCCAAGGCGCGCATCTTGGGCTCGCTGGAGCTGTATCTATGTCAGCACGCGTCGGTGGCGCGGCAGTGGCAGCGGGCCGAGGAGCAGTGCAACCTCTCGCTGCGTGACAACGAGCGCTTGTATGGCGCCGAGTCAAGCCAGGTCGCGTCGGTGCTCAATAGCATGGCGCTGCTCAACCGTCGCCAGGACCGGTTTCCCGAGGCGGAGTCGCTGTATCGACGGGCGCTCACGATCAGCGCGGCGCACCTCGGCAGTGAACATCCGCGGCTGGTCTCGATACACGAAAACCTCGGCTACCTGCTCGATCACATGGGCAAGCTCGACGAGTCCGCGGCGGAGTATCGACGGGCGCTGGTCGTCGCTGAGCGCGCGTTCGGACCGGACCATCCCAAGTTGTATGCGACGCTGCGGTATCTGGTGCTGCTGAAGCTGCGGCAGAACAAGCCGACGGAGGCGCTGCCGATTGCCGAGCGGGCGGTGGCGGTGCTGAAGGGCTCGCCGCGGGCCGTGATGGGGACGATGCTGCTCGGCAAAGTGCTCCATCGTGCGGGTCGATACGCCGAGGCGCTACAGCTGCACCAAGAGGCGCTCAACTTGTGTACCGGCAAGGTCTGTGGCGTCGAGATGCCGCTGCGCCTGGTGGCGGTGGCCGATGACTTGCGCGGGCTTGGGCGCGAAAGGCAGGCGCTGCCGCTGCTGGAGCAAGCGCTGCGGCTGCTGCCAGCGACGGGAGAAGCCGAGACCAGGCCGCGGATTGAGTTCTCACTTGCCCAATCGCTTTATGCCCTCGAAGGCGAGAAGGTTCGTGAGCGCGTCGTCGAGTTAACCGAAAAAGCCCGTCAGCAGTTTGTGGCACTCGGTCGCCAGCATCAGGACGAAGCCGACGAGGTCAGCGCCTGGCTCCATGCCAACAAGCTGCACACTCCCGTCGCTGCAAAGAGTCCGTAGCGGCTGGGTTGGCGCGGAAGGCGCGGCGCGCAAATCCGGCTAGGAGTCGAGGTGGGCGAGGCGGTGACGAGGGGGCGTACGCGGCACCAGCTCGGGCTGCTCGACCAGATAACAGACACGGCCCTGCGGATCGTGGAAGTCACGCGGCAGGGTCTCGGCGCTGATGTCGCGCAGCCGCAGGTCCGAAAAGTCCGCTGGCTGAAGCCGAAAGCCTCGTCGGTTTGAGCTAAAGAGCAGCATGCCGCCCGGCGCCAAAAAGCGTAGCGTCCCTCGCAGCAGCCACGCATGATCGCGCTTGAGGTCGAAGGTTCCGTGCATCCGCTTGCTGTTCGAGAACGTCGGCGGGTCGAGGACAATCAGGTCGAACGGCCCTCGCACCTCCGGCACGTTGAGCGGATCGCGGAGCAGCGCCATCACGTCGGCGCGCACCTGCCGATGCTGCGACAGATTGAGTCCATTGAGCTGCAAGTTGCGCCGCGCCCAGTCGAGGTACGTAGCCGAGAGATCGACCGTCAGCGACGACAGCGCTCCCCCTTTGGCAGCGTAGACCGAAAAGCTGCCGGTATAGCCAAATAGGTTCAGCACCCGTCGCCCCGCCGATAGCTTTTGCACCAGCACCCGGGTATCGCGATGGTCGAGAAACAGCCCCGTGTCGAGGTAGTCGCTCAGGTTGACCAGGAAGCGATGGCCGTTTTCGTGAACGACCAGTTCCTGCTGCTGCTCGGCGAGCCGTTCGTACTGCGCGGTGCCCCGCTGCCGTTTGCGCTCTTTGACGAAGATTTGCTCGCTCGGCACGTAGGTCAGCGTTGACAGCATCGTGAGCAGCTCGTCGAGATAGCTGTCCTGCTCGGCCTGTTCCTCGTCGGTCATTTCGGCGGCGTGGGCGTAGGGATAGACCACCAGCGCTGGCCCATAACGATCCACCACCAGCCGCACCTCGGGAATGTCCCGGTCATAGAGCCGGTACGCCTCGACGCCACGCTGCGCCGCCCACGGCAGAAGTCGCCGCAGGTTCTTGCGCAGTCGATTGCCAAACATCTCAACCTTCGGATTCATGGTCTGTGCCTACGTCTGTCGTGGCACAAGACCGAGTCCGGGTCGAGGAGAAAGCACGAGCTTGCCGCGACGAACCGTGACCGACTCCATCGGATCGTTGCCAATCAGCAAAAAGCCGTCGAGGTCGGCGTAGTCGACGAGCGGCGTCAGGTGCGCCGCCGCCGCAATCGCCACCGAGCTTTCGATCATGCAGCCGAGCATGACCTTGAGCCCGTGCGCTCGCGCCACCGCAATCATCTTGTGCGCCTCAAAGATGCCGCCGCACTTGTCGAGCTTGATGTTGACGCCGTGGCAGGTCTCGACCACGCGCGGGATGTCACTCGGGCGCAGACACGACTCATCGGCAAATATCGGCAGCGGGGAGCGGGTTTTGAGCCACTTGGCCTCGGCAAGCTGTGCGGCGGGGAGCGGCTGTTCGACCAGTTCGACGCCCTGTTTCGCCAGCCAGGTCAGCTTGCGCAGCGCCTCTTCCTTGGTCTTCCAGCCCTCGTTGGCATCGACGCGCAGCGGCTTGCTGGTCACCGAGCGGACTGCCGCAATTGTCGCCTCGTCGCTGTCGAGTCCCACCTTGATCTTGAGCACCGGGAAGTCGGCGGCCTCGAGCACCTTTTGCTTGGTCAGCTCCGGCGAGTCGATGCCAATCGACATCGTGGTCACCGGCGTCGCTTGCGGATCGAGCCCGAAATAGCGATACAGCGGCACCCCAAGCTTCTGTCCCAGCCAGTCGGCGATGGCCCCCGCGATGGCTGCTTTCGCTGCCCACTCACCCGGCAGACGCTTACCCACTTCGGCGAGCAGCGGCACAAACTGTGACGGATCGTCGTGCTCCAGCAGGCGGCGGACGCTCTCGATGGCCCGCAGCGCCGAGGTCGCGGTCTCGTGATAGCGCGGAATCGGGGCGCCTTCGCCAATCCCGGTCAGGCCGTCACGGTGGATACGCACCTGGACCACATCGCGAAAGCTGCTCGACGACATCACCGTCGTCCACGTATGGCGAAGCTGGAGCCTCACCACCGCACTCTCGATGACTGTCGTGGAAGAAGGAACGGGCACGAGCGGCGCCAAGGGACTTGGACTCGCGGACAGCCGCTGTGGAACCGTCAGGGCAGCGGCGGCCAGACCGAGCACCGTCCGGCGGTTCATTTTCCGCCCTCGCTGGCCTTGGGCGTACCGCTGGGAATTGGGCTCGTCGACACCGACGGTGGTGCGGCTGTGGTGCTCAGCGACGGCGTGCTTCCGGCCATTCCCGGCAGGCTCGGGAGAAACAGTTTGTACTCTGGCATCTGCGCGACCTTGGCCTCGAACTCGGGGTACTTGCGACGGACCACCTGCTTCTGCATCTCCGAGATGGCACTGTGCGGGATCTTCTTCGACACCATGTTGATGATGCTCGACGGCAGCGAGCCTCCGGGGTCGGCGTGAACCTGATACTCGACCCGCGTCCACTTGCCGCCATTCGATGGCCACAGAAACCAGTGCCCGCACAGATGCGGCATCCGCACGACACCTTTTTGTGGCGGCCACGACGGGTGCTCCGTCGAGTTCATCTCGACGCGCACCATCTTGGCTTTGATGTCGACGGTGGTGATGGCACGGACGACCGAGTCGCGATCGGAGACCGGCCACGGGGCGCCCGTACGGCTGTAGAAGGTCTGCTCGCGGTCGCCATTGCGCGAGATCATCGTCTGTGCCACCGCTTCCTTCATCCACTCGGTGCGGTGCTCGCTGTCGTCGAGCACCGCGAGCACGGCAGGAATCGGCGCCTCGATCACGCCGGTCCCCTGAAACTCATGGAGCGGTGAGCCAGCGACGGTGCGACGATAGACCTCAATCCCGGCGTCGTTGCGAACCATCTCCCAAGGTCCGGCAGATCCGTGCTCAAACGCTCTCGCTGTCGACAGCGAGCCCCACACCACGATGCCCAACAATCCAAGCAGAGTCCGACGCTTCATTGGAGTCTCCAAGTTGCGAGTGAATGACTGGTAATTTAGACGACCAGCGTGACTCCGCTACCCACAAGCTTCAGAACCTCGTCGGGGCGCTTGGGTAAATCGGCGGTCAGGACCTCATGGCCGGTCGCGGTCACGAGCAGATCGTCTTCGATGCGGATGCCGATGCCTTGCCAGTCGGGCCCGAGCGGATCATCGGGCTGCACGTACAGGCCAGGCTCGACGGTGAACACCATTCCTGGCCGAAGCTGCTGCGGCTTGCCGCCGGGAAAGTAGCGACCGACATCGTGAACGTCGAGTCCCAGGAAGTGGCTCGAGCGATGCGGGTAGAAGCGCTTGAGTGCGCCACTCTCGACGGCGCTGGCCGGATCGCCGCTCAGCAGACCAAGCGTGCAAAGTCCGGAGGCCAGCCGATGACAGATCAGCGAGTGCAGCTCCTCGATGGTGGCTCCCGGTCGGGCGGCGGCAATCCCAGCCAGCTGCGCGTCGAGCACAATGTCGTAGAGCTGCCGCTGTTCGCGCGTAAAGGCCGGCTTTGCTCCCGGCGCTGGAATCGGATAGGAGCGGGTCACGTCGCCGGTAAAGCCCTGCAACTCGCAGCCCGCGTCGACGAGCAGCACTCGCCCAGCTTCCAGCTCATCGCGACAATCGACGTAGTGCAAGATGGTCGCGTTTTTGCCACCGGCGATGATGCTCTGATACCCAGGCAGGCCGTTTTTGCGACGGAAAGCGTAGTCGACCAGCGCTTCAATCTCAAACTCGCGCCTGCCGGCGACGCAGGCTCGCATCGCCAAAAAATGGGCCTCGACGGTGACTGAGCACGACCGACGCATGCTTAGGATCGCGGCTTCATCTTTGACGAGGCGCAGCTCGTGCAGGGTGTCTCGGAGGTCGACGATGCGGTTCGGCGCCCGGCTGCCATTGCGCTCATTGCGACGGAGACGGCCCACCACTCGACCCACCAGCTCGTCGTGTTCGGGCCGGTCGCCAATCAGCATATGGACTTCGCTACAGCCGTCGACAAGCTCGAGCAGCCGACGCTCCAACTCGCGAATGTCGAACGCTTGATCGGCACCATACAGCTCCGTCGCTCCCTCGAGGCCAACCCGTCGCCCCGACCAGATCTCGGCGTGGCGATCGCGCGGACGGACGAGCAGGGTAAAGCGCCGCTCTTTGCTCGGAGTCAGCACCGCCACCGTCTCCGGCTCGACGAGGTCAGTCAGAAAGATCAGGTCCGACGACTGCCGGAAGCGATGCGAGTTGTCGGCGTTGCGACGCTCGTCACGCGCCCCAAACAGCACAGCACAGGCACCGGGCGGTAGCCTCTCCAGCAGCGCCGCACGTCGAGAAGCACAAGCAGCAAGCATAGTCGTTCCTTCTCGATACCTTACCTGCAAACTCGGCAGCCGAGAACGCTCGGCATCACTTCACCGACAGCACGATGCCACTGCGCGCCGGCACGGTCACCGACAGTCGAGTCCCCGCCGTCGGTGCGGTCCAGGTGTTGCCCGTGAGCTGATCTTTGAGCGTCGTCCCTGCCGTCCAGCCCAGCTCACTCGGCAGCGGCACGGAGGCAGTGGCTGGATACGCGGTGCGGTTGAGCACGACCAGCGCTCCCTGCTTCGGGTCGTCGTCGGGGCGGGCGTAGGCATAGAGGTCTTCGCCGAGCAGCGCCGTCACCAGCTTGCCGCGGCGCAGTCCCCGCAGGCTCTGACGAGCCGTCAGTAGGCGACTCATCCGCGCGAGCTGCGCTTTTTCTCGTGTCGACAGCTGGCCGTCGAGACGCATCATGTGCCGGTTGTCGGGATCTCCGCCGCCAAACTCGCCGTACTCGTCGCCGTAATAGAGCAGGGGCAGCCCCGGCATGGTCAAAAGCGACAGCGAGCCCAGCCACTGTCGGTCGTACGGTTCGTCGTCGAGCGGCGCCACCGGCAGGCGCTCCCACTTGTTGTTGACGGTGTTGCGATCCCACATCGAGCCCGGCGTCGGATCGCGATAGGTACTCATCGACACAAAGCGCGAGGTGTCGTGGCTGCCGAGGTAGGTCACCATCGTGCTGCCCTTGAACTGATCGAGGCTGGCGTGGGTCCAGTAGTCGAGGTGCAGGAAGCGCTTCTCGTCGTAGGCGAAGACCCGATACGCGCTCGAGTGATACCACACGAAGTCGAACTGTCCGTCGAGCCCATTGGGGCCCATGTAGCGCTTGATGGTGTCGTATTCGCTCTGGTTGGCGGTGACATCGCCTTCGCGCCAGCCCATCGCCGTCTCACCGAGGAGGTAGTAGCGAGTGCCGGCCTGCTCGAAGCGCTCGCGGACCCGCGCGGTGAGGTTAAAGATCGCGGCATCCTCGACGTGCTTGACCGCATCGACGCGCAGTCCGTCGAGGTTGAAGGTCTCCAGCCACCACAGCGTGTCGGCGATAAACTGCTCCGAGGCGTCGTTTTGGGTCCAGTCGATATCGGGCATGTACGACGCGAACAGACACGACAGGCGCTTGTCGGTCCAGTCGCAGCCGGGGGTTCCGCAGATGCAACCTGTGCGGAACCAGCTTCGCTTCTGCGGGTCTTGGAAATACTCATGCTGCTCGTGGACATGATTTAGGACTGAGTCCATCAGCACGCGAATTCCGTGACGGTGGGCGGCTTGCACCAGCTTCTGCAGGGCCTCATCACCACCGATGCGGTCGTCGACTTTGCGGGGCTGCACCGGCCAGTAGCCGTGATAGGCCGTGACACTGTACATGCCGCTTTGATCGGGATGTGCCGTCGCTGGCTGGGCATAGAAGGGACTGAGCCACAGCGCCCGCACCCCGAGCCGGTCAAAGTAGCCATCCTCGATTTTTTGGGTCACACCTTGCAGGTCACCGCCGCGAAAGTTGGCCTCGGGCCGCACGCTGGGCAGTTGTCCCGGATTCCGTCCGTCCCCATCGACAAAGCGATCGGTCATCGCCATATAGAGCGGCGTGTCCGACCAGCGGAACGGCTCGGCCTCGACCCAAAACGGCAGCAGCAGCGACTCTCCCTCTTTGCCTCCTGCCGTCGGAGTCAGTGTTAGCAGATACTTGCCGTCGCTGAGATCGCGCAGGTGTAGCTCGGCGCTCTGACGATCGGGCGCAATCTTTAGCTCGACCGACGACAGCACGGGCAGCGGCGAGCCGGGCAGGGTGTCTGGTCGGCGGATGGTCGCGCGCAGCTGACAGACGCCAGGGGCCACGCTGTGGGCGGGGGAGCGGACCTTGATCGTCGCGACTGCTTCGCCCCGGCCAGCGGCGCTGCGGCTGACCCGTAGGCCCCCGCTGTCGACGCGGAGACCGACTTTGAAGCAGCTGGCGACGCGCAGACCAGAGTTTTCGACCCCACCGACGTACTTGCGATACGGGTTTTGGCTGTCGAGCTGCCAGTTTGTGCCGTCCTCGATGATCTTGTAGCCGTGGACGCCGGGCGGCAGGTTGAGGCTGATGGTGTAGGCGCCGCTGCCGTCGGGACCGCTCAGTGTCTGTGCCGTGGGGCTCCAGTCGTTCCACTCTCCAGCGACGGCAACCGAGCGAACCGAGCGAGTCGGTTGGTAGCTCACGGTCACCGGGCAGGTGGCGTCAGCCGAGGGGTCGGCGAGCGCGGCACACGGTCCCTCTTTGGGCAGGACTTCGCCCAGATCGTTGTCGTCAGTTCCCGCATCGGTACCAGCCCCGTGGGGCGGGCTACAAGCGAGAAGGGCGACGGCCAGCGTTGCCAGTGGCCAGCGAGTGGTGCGGCGAGACATTGGGCGTGCTCCTTGGGTCGGGGGCCTGTCGGTGGAAGACCTGGGGTTTAGCGAGGTGCCACCGCCTGTGGGGCTGGAGTTGGCGACGGTTTGTTGGCTGCTCCCTGCGGCAACACCGACGGAGAAATCGGCGTCGGACTCTGTGCTTGCGGATTGTTCGACGGCAGGCTCGTTTTCTCGGGCTGCGAGTACCCCCAGTCGCGCATCACCGTCGCCACTTCGCTCTGCGTCGAGCCTCCCCCGCGGGACAAGCTGGTTGCAATCGCCCCTGGGCTGGGCTGGTCCCGCCACAGCAGCACATCGCCACGCTCACCGAGCACCGGCGGATAGGCCGCAAACAATCGTCCCAGAATCGGCCCTTGCAGCGACAGCGTCAGCGGGTCTAAGCCGTCTGCGCCATGGGTCGCGCCAGCATCGTGCTCGCCTGGCCCAGCGCTGCCGGTCGCTGATACGAGATGAGCGAGCAGCGGCAAGCTATACGGTCCGAGCAGCAGCTGTTCTTTGGCGAGCGGCAGTCCGTCGAGCGTCAGCTGTAGCTCCAGCTTGGCATCTGGATCAATGTGTACGTCGAGCTGCCCGCCTGGCCTTAGCAGCATTTCGAGCTGCCCGGGCCGCAGCGGCGTCACTTCCCCGTCGCGTACACCCGCTACCGCCAGCTGCAAGTCGCTGCTCATCAGGGTTCCATGGAGCTGTCGACTGGTCGGACTCGGGGCCAGTGCCAGGTGCGTGATTGGCATCTTGGCGTCGGGCAAGCGTGGTGAGTGCCGAGTGAAAAGGTCGCGCATGGTCCGTAGCGTCTGATCGACGAGGGGAATGCGTGGCCCGACGAGCAGATTCTTGTGCTGCTGCGGATCACTCGACAGGTCGTAAAGCTCCTCGGGGACCTGAAACAGCGCGCTGGCTGCCTCGAGCGGCTTCAGACGGGGATCACTGCGGCGCATATACAGATAACCCATCGAGCGCAGCGCCCGCACGTTCTGTCCTTCGACGAAAGCCGGTCGCTCGGTTGGTTCCTTGACGCCCTGTAGCAGCGGCACCAGGCTCTGTCCTTGCTGGAGGTTGCCACTTGGCAGCTGTGCGCGCTTTTCCCACTGCCCGAGCGACTCCAGCACCGTCGGCGCTACGTCGAAAAGTCGGACCTGACTGCTCACCGAGACGCCCGCCGGGAGTCGTCCCGGCATCGCCAGGATCATCGGCACCCGCAAGATCTCGTCGTAAGCTGACCAGCCGTGGTGATACAGCGTCGGCTGCTTGAGAGCGAGCACGAAGTGGCTGTGATTGACGTCGAAGACTTCGCCGTGATCACCGACGATGACCACCATGGTGCGGGGCCCAAGTCCCAGTCGCTCGAGCTCGGCGAGAACTTGGGCAATCTGCGCATCGGCATAGGCGGCTTCGGCAAGATACGAACGGGCCTGCGACTCCGACGGGGACGGCTGGGGACTTGAGCCGCGACCCGCCATGTACGCCGCCTGCTCGCTCGACGTCTTGGGCAGATAGCCAGGCGGTGGCGAGTACGGCCAGTGCGGCGCGTCGTAGTGAAGTTGCAAGAAGAACGCCCGCTCGCGGTTTTCTTGCAGGTAGCGAAGCGCCGCCCGGGTAATCGCCGGCGAGTCGAGCACGGGATGGCGAACGTCCGCCACCTCATCGAAGCCGAGCGACAGCCCAATCTGCGGATAGCCGAGCAGGAAGAAGTTATTGCCGATCGCCGTCACCTTCATGCCCGACTCACGCAGCACGCGCGGCAGCAGCTTGCGGTCGAGTGCGTAGAAGCGCTGACGGTCGCGCTCTTTGGGAATCATGTCCTCGGCGTTCTGGCCGACTGCCGACGGCAAATCACCACCGAGCAGCGACAACAGCGCCGGCCTGGTCCAGGTTGCGGCGGTGATCGCCTGCTCGAAGCGCGCGCCTTTTTGGGCAAACTTCTGCACCTCGGGCATCGCTGACAGCGCATCGGCCCGCAGGGTGTCGACGATGATCAGCAGGACATTGGGGCTGGCCGCACCCTCACCGAGCGCCCACAGCTCAGGATTGCCAACGATCGGCACCCCCAGCGGCGTGCCGTCGCTGCGCCCGCACAGCTTCAGGTCGTGCTGGGTGCTTGGCGGCTCGCCCTGCGACGCGCTGACCTCCACCTCGTAGCGCTGCCAGCGGTTCGCTGCCGTCTGGCGCTCGTTCCAGATGCTGCGATCGTCGAGCAGGAGCGACAGCTCGACGGGGGCCTTGCCCGTCTCGGCCTTGCGTGGCAGCAGCGCCGTGTGGAAGACCAGCTTGCCGTGCGACGGCAGTGCCATGCGAAAGCGATAACAGCTCGACGACGGCAGCAGCAGCGACAGCTTCGACTCATAGACGCCGCGGTAACGATTCCAGACCGGATCGAAGCGGGGCGGGGCCGTGGTCTCGCTCGCTGGTGCCGGATAAGTCTCGACGTTGGGCAGGCCGATCGCCACTTCGAGCACGCGCAGTGCGGTATCGCCGCGCAGACCACTATAGGGACTTACCAGCTTGTACGGCGTCTCGAGGCTGGCGAGGATTGGCGGCAAGCTCGGCGACGACAGCTCCGCGACCCCAGCCAGATCGGTCAGCCGCGCCCACAGCTTGTCGCCCGGAAGTGGCGCGGGCGGTGGCAGGCGTGGTCCCTCGGGCTTGGGCCTGGGCCTCGCTTCACGACCCGCCTCTTGGCTGCCCAGCGTCGATGGTGCTGGCGTCGTGGGCGTGCAGGAAGCAAGGCTGAGCCCCAAGGTCGCGACAACCCCGAGCAGCGGACGGCTCCGCGAAAGACGCACTTGCGCTGCCTGCCTGAAAACCGACGACATGACGACGGCAAATAGTTCCACAGATTTGGGAAGCTGGCAGCGCAAATTTAGCGGGCGACCACCTTGACGCCATCGACGACGCGATCGCTGGGATGGACGATGACGGCTTCCCCGTCGGAGAGGCCGCTGGTGACCTCGACATCCAGGCTGCCGCGCAGGCCCAGCTTGACCCGTTGGAGCTTGGCCACGCCGCCGCGGACGACGAAGGTCATGTGCTCACTCCCGCGTCGAAAGACGGCCCCCGCCGGCAGCAGCAGGACGTGATCGGCTTCGTGAATCAGGATCTTGGCTTCGACGCGATAGCCGTCGCCGAGCACCGACCACATGGCGGGCGGCTCGACGAGGTCAACGATGACGTTGACGCGCTGTTCCTCGACGCCCAGGGCGCTGATGCGGGTAAAGGCTGATGGCTCGACGCGGCGAACCCGACCATGGAGAGCCTGGTCGCCGCCCCAGCGCTCGATGTCGACGCGGGCGCCGGTGGGGATCTTCGTCGCATCGCTGGTTAGCACTGCAATCACGATCTCGAGTGCCGCCGGATCGCCCAGCTCCAAAAGGGCCGTGCCGACGCTGACGACTCCGGCGCTCGACTGCGCAATCTTGAGCACCCGGCCCGTGATCGGCGAGCGCACTTCGATCTGTTCGCTGTGAGACGGCTTCTTGTGACCCATTCGACTCATTCCGAGGCGGGCCAGCTCGACCTGGTGCTCTGCGACGCGACTGGCAAACTCCGCAGAGGCCACTTCTTCGAGCCGACTCTTGTGCTCCAGCTCGGCTCGCTCGACGGTAGACTGGACGGTTCCGTCGCCCGCGAGCAGCTTCTTTTGCCGACCCAGCTCACTTTGCGACATCTCAGCGGCCAGCTTGGCGCGACTGATGGTCGCCATCGCTTGCTGCTCCGACGCCATGGCTTGCTCCAGTCGGGCATGTGCCTCGGCGCGAGTCCGTGCGTCGAGCAGCGGCGGGTCGAGTGGCACCAGCCGAGCCAGCACCGATCCCTTGGTGACGCTGTCGCCGGGCTTGAGCTCAATTCGTCCGAGGTTGCCGAGCAGCGGCGCCGAGACCACGTAGCGATCCTTGACCCGCGTTCGACCTTCCTCGTCGATGGTGACGCGCAGCCGACCTCGGCCAATCGCTTGCGTATCGATCGGCACGGGCTGCGGTTGCAGCGACAGTCCAAGCAGCACCACCGCCCCACCCAGCACCAGCACAAGGATGACGCGGCGCAGCACACGCCCGACGGTGCGCAGGTGGTTGCGCCGCTTGGGAGGAATGGATTCCGACTCGGGAACAAGGGGCGAAGTCATGGCTTACTCTCGGGTCTTGAGCACTGCGATGAGGTCGAGTTGATCGACTTGTCGTCGCACCAGCAGCGCAGATAGCGTTCCAGCGAGCAGCGTCACCGTCACGGCAAAGCCCTGCGTCCACTGGGAGATCACGACGGGAATGCGGAACAGCTCGGGGTCAGACATCTCGGCGGTCAGCTCGGCCAGCTTGCGACCGAGCCAGAGCCCCAGCGGAATCGCCAGCGCCATTTGAAGACCCAGCTCGCCGAGCAGGATCGACGAGACCTCCCCGCGGGTCATGCCCAGCACCCGCAGGCTCGCCAGCTCTCGACTGCGTACCGATAGCGCGACGCGGGCATTGTTGTAGACCACGCCGAGCGCAATTGCCCCCGCGAACAGCGTCAGAAACAAGGTCATCAGCCGCATGCTTTTCTCGGTCTGGCCTCGGAAATTGCTGATCACCTCGGTCCGGCGGATGACCTGGCCGATGTTGGGCATGTTCTTGAGCCGACGGGTGATGTCATCGAAGGCGCTCGCGTCGATGCGGCACAGGATGGTGGTTACCTGTGGTTCCCCACCGACGAGTCGAGTCAGTGCGTCGGCCTCCAGATAGCCCTGCATGCCCATCAGCTCGTCGACCAGCTGCGTAACCCGAACCTGGAGCGTCGGACGCTGGCCTTCCATCACCTCGACCTCGACGGAGTCCCCGACCGAGAGATCCAGCAGCTCGGCGAGCTTGCGGGTCAGCAGCAGCCCCTCTTTGGGGACGTGAACCTCGACGGGTGGGTGAGACAAAATGATCTGCATGCTCATCTGCTCCGGCATCCCCACCAGCGCACCCTCGCGCCGTCGCGGTCCGTAGCGAAAGCGCACCGGCACATAGCGCAATCCCTCGGCGTGAAAGACCCCCGGCAGGTGCGCCACATCCGCGACCGCTCGACGGGGACCGGGCTTGACCAGCCCAACGGTGAGATCCTGTCGCTGGGCGCGCTGGAACATGTCGCCGATGAACAGCTCGATGGCGTCGAACAGGAACATGCCGGTGATCAAAATGGCGATCGCTGCTCCAATCCCGAGCGACGACAAGGCTGCGCGCATCGGCCTGCGCGACAGCTCACGGACGATCATCATCACCGACGGACCAAGTACGCGACTGAGACCCATTTTCTCGATAAGTGAGCGTCGGTAGCGAGGCGGTGGCGGTGGTTGCATGGCCTCGGCGGGCGGCAGCTTGGCGACCTGACGGGCGGTGAAGTAGGCGCCGAATATCGCTGAGCCGACGCTGATGCCGACGGAGATGACAATCACCTGAGCGTCGACGCGGTAGCTGAGCAGCGGGAAGCGAAAAAACTCCTGGTACATCTCGGTCAGGCCGCGGCCCATCCACGCTCCGATGGCGACGCCGCCGAGTGCACCGAGGATGACGATCAGCGAGACCAGCTCGATGTAGTGGCTGCCGACCTGCCAGTCGCTGTAGCCGATGGCCTTGAGGGTTGCGATCTGGGTCCGCTGGATCTGCACCACCCTCGATAGCACCACGTGAACGAGAAAGGCCGCGACCAAAAGAAAAATTGCCGGCACCGACGTGGTGTAGGAGCGCAGCTGCTCCAGCTCGCCTTGGAGCATGCGATTGGAGACTTGCTTGTCGCGCCCGACGCTGCCCGTGCTGCCGAACGGCTTCAGCAGCCCGTCGATGGCCGAGAGCACCGCCACTTCTTTGGCACCGGGCGCGAGCCGGACCACCACGTCGTTGAAGGAGCCCTCCATGCGGAAGGCGGCGCGGACGTGGCGCTCGTTCATCCACAGCACGGCGAAGCGCTTGTTGTCGGCAGTGATGTCACCGCCCCCGACGGCAAAGACGTACTCGGGGGACAGGGCAATTCCGACGACGTGAAGCTCGCGGCGGATGCCGTTGATGACCGCCGGCAAGGTGTCGCCCGTCTGAACATTGTTGGCGTCGGAGAACGCTTCGTTGACGAGGACCTCGTCGCTCCGCTCGGGATCAAGCTGACGGCCTCGTCGCAGAAACAAGCCACACAGTGGTGGATCTCCGTCCGTGGGCACCGAGATCAGCCGTCCAGTGGCCGGCTCGGCCCGATCCGCGAGCGGCAGCACCACCGGCTTGACGACCCGCAGGTACAGCGACGACACACCGGGCACTTGCTGGAGCTGTTCACCGAGCAACAGCGGCGCCCGCTCCACCTGCGCAAACACGTCGGCCATTCGATAGCGGTCGTAGTAGGCATCGCGGGTGTAAATCAGCGACCGCCAAGTGGAATGCATCAACACATACGCAGCGATTCCGCACGCCACGACCATTGCGATCGTCAGCACCTGACCGCGGAGCTGCCACAAATCGCGCAGGAGCTTGCGGTGGAGAGTGCTCACCATGACAGCTCCAGTGCGCTCTTGGGAGTCGCGTTGGTGCTGATCGACTTGATGCCGCCGTCGGCGAGGGTGATGACTCGGTTCGCCATCGCGGCAATCGGGGCGTTGTGGGTAATGATCGCGGTGGTGGTGCCGAGTGAGCGGTTGACCTGCTGAAGCACTTCGAGGACCAGGCGCCCGGTTTGAAAGTCGAGTGCGCCGGTCGGTTCGTCGCAGAGCAAGATGTCGGGGCGCTTTGCGACGGCGCGGGCGATCGCCACTCGCTGCTGCTCACCGCCCGAGAGCTGCGACGGAAAGTGATCCATCCGACTCCCGAGACCGACCATGCCCAGCGCTTCCTCGGCAGACAGCGGGTCCGGGGCAATCTCCGTCACCAGCGCGACGTTTTCACGTGCGGTCAGGCTGGGGATCAGGTTGTAGAACTGGAACACAAAGCCGACGTGATTGCGGCGGTAGCTCGTCAGGTCGGCCTCGTCGGCCTGGGTGAGGTCGCGACTGCGATAGACAACCTTGCCGCTCGTTGGTACATCGAGTCCGCCCAGGATATTGAGCAGGGTCGACTTGCCACTCCCCGACACGCCGAGCAGAACGATGAACTCACCCTCGAACAGATCGATGTCGACACCGATGAGGGCGCGGACATCGACTTCGCCCATTCGATACGTCTTGGTGAGGCCGCGGCCACACAGAACCACCGCCTGGCTCGCTGACATTTCCACATCGTAACAGCCGCGCGGTGGTGCGCGGACTGGTTACATCTTGCTCAGCCCACTCGAGAACGAAAACTCAGCGGGCGAGACGCCACCGCCGGTGCCGTGACGGTAAACGAGCTTGAACTGGAACGACGAGAAGCTCCCAGGCAGATCGAGGACCGCCTCCCAGCGCTCGAAGTCCTGGTCGATGTCGGACTTCCAGCAGAGCTGATTTTTGCTGCCCGGCGCGCCCATGCCCAGCTCATTCCAGGTGACGCCGCCGTCGGTGGAGTAGCTGAGCTTCAGGACCTTTTCGTAGTCGAGGTCTTGCACCACAAAAGCGAGCGTGCCCTTGACTCCTGTCGAGTCGAAGCGGGCGGTGGTGCTGCCGTAGTCCTGCGTGAGCGTCTGCCAGTCGCTGTCGCGCCACTGGACGGCGTAGCGCTGGCCGCCGTTGTCGTCGTAGAAAGTGCCGCCAGCGCCGTTTTCGTACCAGCCGGTAAACAGGAGAGTGCCACGAAAAGTGTCACTTTTGACCGGGACATGCCACTCTTCGTAACCGTCGCCGTGGGTGGTGAAGTAGTTGCCGACGGCGGTGACTGGATCGGCACGACCCGCCTCGCGATAGACGACGCCGACTTTTTTCTTCGTGAGGTCCGCGCTCGCTACCGGCTTGACCCGTAGCTTGATAAATACCGTCATCGAGCGGCAGCCAAAGCGGCTGTTGCAGGCACTGCCGTCGCGCCAGAACTCTTTGTAGTACTGAACCTGTGCGGTGTCTCTTCGGCCACTCAGCTGGACCCAGTCGGCCTGGCCGTTGGCAATGACACCTTGTGTAAGCGAATCGATCGAATCGGCTGGGTCGGCGGGATCACAGGCCGGGGCAAAGCCAGCGACGGTGGCAATCAGCGAGCCATACGCAAAAGTGCGCATCGCGGGCGTAGCGGTCGAGCCGAGCGCGGCCTCGATGGTCTGGGAAAAAGTACGGCGGGTGGCTGGGGTCATGGGGCTTCCTCGAATGAGCGGGGGGAGAGACTGCCGGCGTTCTATAGCAAGTAGTTGCGGCGCGCAAGCGGTGTCCTACGCCGCAGCCTGGTCACGCCGTCGGGTGGCATTCGCGATACAATGTGGCCAAGATGCGCTTAAAGCTCGCGGTGGGCGAGAGTTCGGTCGATCCGCTCGTCGAGGCTGGGGATGCAGTGGCCAGCCAGGTGGTGTTGGCGGAGCCCGTTGCTCGTCGGCTCGCTGCGTTGACCGGTGGCTGGGCCTTGGTGGGAGAGCAAGACGGGATGCGCATCTTCGTCGCTGAGCGCGTCAAGCTGGAGCTGCGGTTGGGTTCGCTGGCGCTCCGTCCTCCGGCGGGTGAAGTGAGTCGGCTGCGCGGTCTCTTGGCGACTGGACTGACGGCTTCGCAGACGCTGCATGTCGTGACGGATCAGCAGCGCACGAGCAAGGTCGGTTGGCCGCTGCGCATTCTCTACGGCACGGTGGTGAACGAAGCGATGTGGGGTGGTTGCGAGACCGAGCATCGCTTTCTCGTCAGCTACCGATTCCTGGAGCACAGCGGCGAGGCCTTGCTGCAAGTCGGTGACGAGTCGCTTTTGCAACCCCATCGAGAAGATCTGCTGGCGCTGTTGGCGAGTGGCTGGCCCGACTGGTCGACGCCTTCCGGAGTCGCCGTCTTGTCCGAGCTGTGGCAGTAGGCTCTCGAACCGCCGTGGCGGCTGCGCATCCCTCTTTCGTCCTGGCCGTTTTTTTCTCTATGATTGTGAAATGTTGTTTAGAACACGGTTTTTTGCTTTGTCTCTCCTGCTGCTCGCTCCGTCTTGCCTGCTCCGCTCGAACACCGTCACGGATCGCTTCGTCGGTGAGTTCAAGTGCAGCCGCGATCGCGTGACCGTCGAGCGCCCCGACAAGAACCGTCCCGACTTCTACCGCGCCACGGGCTGTAACCGTCGCGCCAGCTATCAGTGCAGCGGCGATTACGGTGAGTTCTGCGAGCGCATCGGCCAGCCCGAGACCATCAATCCCGAGGGTGGAGCGCTGCCAGCTATCCCGACCCCCGATTCATCCTCGAGCGGCCCGAGCACGCCGCCGCAGCCGCCCAAGGATGGGCCAGTCGCAGGTCCCGCCGCGCCGTAGTGTGGCCGAGTCTCCGTCTGAAATCGCTCAGACTGGGACGCGGATTACCAGGCAGACCTCTTCTTCGCTCTGGGTGAGGGCCAGCTCGGCGGCGGCTTCATGGCGCAGTCGACACAGGCCCGAGACGGCAATTCCTTCAATCGTGCCACGCTCGAGGCTGCGGGCATAGGCGTCGCGCGCCTCGCCTTCGCTGACCTCGGACACCACGCGTTGCAGAGTCTCTCTCTGCCGGAGCGTAGCGGCGCTGGTGACGCTGATCTCGGTGAAGGTTCCGAGCAGTCGCAGGTCGTAGCGCACCCACTCCGACGACGCACCCTTGGCAGCCACTTCGAGCAGCTCGGCGGAGCCCATGCCGATGAACTCGGCGTACTCGGCGCGAAGCGACATTCCGACGCAGAAGTCGCGGACAAAGCGCCGCAGGTTACGGACCTGTAGAAACAGTGGCACTAGCTCGACGTGAACCCAGGGAAGTTGGCGTGACATGGCGGCGACTCTCGCAGATCGTGACTAGGCGCCCACGTACGACGGTGAGCCATGACGAGCTACCACCAGCGTCTGGTCGTCCTCCAGCTCCGCCGAGCCGACGAAACGCGACACTTCGCCGATCAGCATCTCGCAGATCTCCTCGACGTTGCGGTTGCTGCCGCGCTGAACGGTGTGACGGACACGCTTGTCGCCAAACTGATCGCCGTTGCCGTTCTGGGCCTCGATGAGTCCGTCGGTGTAGCAGATGAGGATGTCGCCAGGCTCGAACGGCTGGGTGTTGGCGACGAACTTGGCGGTGTCGGTCGAGCCGAGTGGCGAGCCGGCAGCGACGAGCGGAATGAAGGGCTTGTTGGTCTCGCGGTGCCGGAACAGAAGTGGGAAGGCGTGGGCGCCGCTGGCGAAGGTAATCTGGCAGTCCTTGATGTCGATGATGGCGGCGAAGCAGCTCATGTTGAACTTGCCGCGGATGGTCGTATAGATGGCGTGGTTCAGTCGCGAAAGGAGCAGCTCGGGGCGGAGCTTGGCGCCTTGTTCTTGGTGGAGCTGCTGCGCGCAGCCGTAGGCCATGGCACCGACGACCGCCGAGCCAATGCCGTGACCCACGACGTCGGCCATCACCAGCATCGTGCGGTGCTCGTCGAGCGGATAGTAGTGCCACCAGTCTCCCGACAGCCTGCTGGCGCTGCGATACACCCCGCACAGCTGGAGCGCCCCTCGCGAGATCCGGCGCACGTCGGGCATCAGCGTCTGCTGGACGATCTGCGCGTCCTGAAGCTCCTGCGCCATCCGTGAGGTGTGGGCCGTCCCCTCGATCTGCGTCTGCTGGAGCAGCTGCGCCTGGTCGGCCATCATGTTCAGTCGCTCGGCAATCGCCGCAAACGCCGGCACCTCAACGGGAGTCAGCCGGGTCTCGAAGTGCCCCATCGCCATCTGCTCGGCAACTTCTTGCACGATCATCGCTTGTCGCTCGCGCTTGCGGTCGGCCAAAAGCCACATTCCCAGCGCGACACCGACGCCGAGAATGCCCAGCCCAATCGTCAGCCAGGTTGGAATCCTCTGCGGCTGCACCGTCGTCACCACTCGACCCAGACCGTCTTCCATCTCGGCGGTCGTCAGCACCACATAGAGCATCCCGTTTGAGCCCGGCTGACCCGTCACCGGCACCGCCAAAATCACGCGCTGGCTCTGCGGCGAGGACTCGACCTTGCGAGAGAAATTGGCGCTCACCGACTTGTGCACCAGCTCTTCGGCAGGGCCACTCAGTCTCTTGCCGATGCGTGTTTTTTCCGACGATGCGACCACTGAAAGATCGTGATCGACAACGCCAATCTCGACGATGTCGGGGTCCGTCTGGGAAGCGCCGTCCAGCTCGGCTTGCAGCTTCGCTTGATCTCCGGCGGCGAGCGCTTGGTTGAGTCGCTGCGCCAGCCGCTCCGCTCGCTTCTCGGATCGCAGATACACCGACTCGATCGCGACCCGCTGGGCGACGATTTGCGCGCGGCGGGCCGGGCTATCCGTCAGGCTCAGCACCAGCTGGAGCAGCAGGCAGAGGATACCGCCCGAGGCGATAAGGAGGGGAATCCGTTGTTCGGACATGTCTTACAGTCTCCCTTGCTGGCTCTTCGAGGTCGCTGGGTCGCGACGGAGAACCACAATGGTCAGATCCCGCGACAAAGTGCCGACGTGCTGGCTGACCACGTCGAGTAGATGGTCCCGCAGCTCAGCCGCGGTACTGCTGCGAGCAGTCTTGACAATCTCGTCGCACAAACGGTCCAGGTGCAGCCGCTCGCCCTGCGCGTTTTGCGCTTCGGTGATGCCGTCGGTCAGAAGCACAATCGCGTCGCCCGCCACCAGCTGCACCGAGCGATCGCTCAGTCTCTCGTCGAGCTGCGTCGAGACCGCCAGGCTGGCATGTTCGACCTCCAGCTGTTCCACCGTGCGAGGCCCGTCTCGGTAGAGGAGCAGCTTCGGCAGGTGGCCCGAGAAGGTTACTTTGCCACCGCCGTCGTGGCGCAGCAGCAGCACCGACACCATCTGGTCATCGTGCATGCGCTTGCGCAGGCTCTCGTAGAGCGCGGCGCCGACCTGCCGGAGCATCGCTGCTGGCGATGGTGCTGGCTCCCGCGAAGCCCGCAGCGTGGCCAGCAGCAGGCTATCGACAATCACCATCGTCAGTCCCGGCTGGACGCCGCTCCCCGAGATATTGCCGACGGCGACGAAGCTGGCCTTCTCGCCTTGATAGGTCTCGTAGAAGTCTCCGCCACCGCTGGGGGCCGGGATGATGCGGGCCGCAAACTCGAAGCCGTTGATCGCCGGTTGGAGCGGGAGCAGCTGGCCGCGCAGCTTGGCCGCCAGCGCCGCTTCTCGATCGTGGGCGGCACTGCTCCGAAGCTCGGCTTGGGCACCGCGCAGCTTGCGAATCATGTGATCGAGGCCGCGGGCGATGGCGGTGATCTCGTCGTGACCACCGCGCGGCAGATCCACGTCGAAGTCGCCTCCCGCCGCTTGCTGCATGGCGTGGAGAATGCGCTGGACCCGTTTCATTAGCGCGAAACCGAGCAGCCCCGAGCACAGAAGCGCCAGCAGCACCGCGCCTCGTCCGACGGCAAATAGCGTAGTCTGCACCGATCGCGATCTCTCAAACACGGCGTCGAGCGAGCGCAGCAGGCAGCAGCGGGCTTGATTGCCTGCCGGCACGCGCAGGTGGCGCAGACGCTGCGTCCCGACCACCTGCTCGCGGCTATCGCGCGGATCGCTGGCCAGGCAGCGACTCTCGATGGTCAGCCGCTCTCGTTCCAGCTCGGGCATCAGCTTGGTTCGGCTCATCCGGCCCTCGCGAACGACCAGCCACGACAGGCCCGGACGGGGTAGCTCAGCCAGCACATCCTCGGGCAGTTGACCGCTGCGGAGGGCATGGCCAATCAGCTTTGCATCGCTCGTGAGCTCGGCCTCAACCTCGCGCTCGCCGGCGCTGCGCATCGAGTGGGTAAAGACCCAGCTCGTCGTCGCCACGACTGCGCCCACCAGCACCGTTGAGACCAGCGCCAACTTGATGCCTAACTTCAACGCTTCCCCCCCCGGGAAACCCCCGAAAAACACAAGGATCTTACGAAGATCCTATTAAACCACTGTTAAGTGGCGTGCTCCACCACTGTTAAGTGGCGTGCTCCACCACTGTTAGGTGGCGTGGCGGAAGTTGATGATATCGCCGTCGCGAACCACGTACTCTTTGCCTTCGAGTCGAGCCCTGCCAGCCTCTTTGACCTTGGCCTCGGTCTTGAACTTGATGAAGTCGTCGAAGGACATCACCTCGGCGCGGATGAAGCCACGCTCGATGTCCGAGTGGATGCGACCGGCGGCGCGCTGGGCGCTGGTGCCACGGTGGATGGTCCAGGCCCGGCACTCGTCCTCACCAGCGGTCAGAAAGCTGATCAGGTCGAGCGAGCCGTACGCCGAGGCGATGAAGCGGTTGACCGCCGGTTCCGAAAGTCCAAGATCGCTCAGGAAGGCTCTTTGCTCGTCGGCAGACAGCGCCGCCAGGTCCATCTCGAGCTGCCCACACAGGGGAATGGCTGTCAGCTGGTTGGCGCGAAGATGCTGCGTCACCGTCTCGGGAAGCGGCTTGCCGATGTCGGTCTCAGCGACGTTGTAGACCACCAGCAGCGGCTTCAGCGTCAGGAAGCGATATCCCGAGACGAGCTGTAGCTCCGACTCCGAGAGCGCCAGCTCGCGCAGCATGCCGGCTTGGTCGAGGTGCGCCTTCAGACGGAGCAGCAGCTCCTGTTCCCCCGGCTTGGCCTTCTCTTTTTTGAGTCGCTCGAGGCGCTTTTCGATCGGCGCCAGGTCACCGATGGTCATTTCCGTCGAGAGATCGGTCAGCTCGCCCACCGGGTCGGCAGGCCCGTCTTCCACCGAAGGAAAAGCGCGGACCACTTGCACCAGCGCTTCGACCTCGCGCATCGCCACAATCACCGAGGCATCGAAGGAACGACCGCCAACTCCCGGCGGCGCGGCCACATCGACGAAAACCACCTCGGCCAAGGTCGTCTTGCGCGGCTTGTGGATGGCCGCCAAGGCTGCGATGCGCGGGTCGGGCACTTTGACGACGGCCAGGTTGGTCTTGCCCAGCCCTTTGCCGGAGTACCCAATCTCAGCCTGCTGACCCGTGAGCGCGTTAAACACCGTGGTCTTCCCACTTCCGGGGAACCCGACTAGACCCACCTTCATTGGTGCTCCTTCATCGAAGCAATCATGGTAGCAAGGTCCGCTGCGGCGACGAAGCCCTCCGCAACCACAGTCGCAGAGAGCGTCTTTTTCGGCTCTCCATGGGCAAAAGAGCGGCGCGTGACCAGAGTAAAGGGCGCCAAAAAAGCGGGCGCGGGCGAGAGGAGGCAGACGACCGGTACGGCTTACAGACCGAGCAGCTTGTCGATGTCTTTCTGGCTCATGTCCGACTTTTTCTTCGGCGGCGGCGCAGCGGGCTTTTCGACCTTGTCAGCCTTGGCCGTCTTTTCGGTCTTCGCCTTGTGCGACTTTTTCTTCTTCTCGTGCTTCTCGTCGTCGGAGGCGTCCCCGCCCTTGTCGGCTTTCGTGCCATCGGCAGCCGGCTGATTGGCGGCGACCTTGGCATCACCAGCCGGAGCGGTCACCGTCGGAGTGACGCCTGGATCAACAGCTGGCTTGGTTGGCGGAGTGGTGGCGGCGACGACTGGCGGCGGCGTTCGCTTGTTCACCACGATGGCAACGGTGGTGCCGATGCCGACAAGCATGAAAGCGATCATGCCGACTACAATCCAAACCCAGGAAGGAACAGAGCTTTGGGGAACCGGGGCAAAGGGATCTCGCGCCATGGTGGCGAACACTCCTCTCGGTAAAATGCGCTGGCTTGAGCTGCGAGCAATTACTATACCGACGTTTTGATGCTGCGCTTGGGGGATTTCAGCCGCCGGAAATCTCCCGAGAGCGCGGCCTCTGCGCTGGGGTCCATTGACCGTAGCGTGGCGGGACGGTCGTGGGGCACCATGCCGCGAGTGCTGCACTAGGTCGCGATTTCGCCCGCGTTGTGTTGCGGATCGACTTAGGCCGGGCGCAGGCTTCTGGCCAGTTGCGACGCGAGCACATGGGCGCCGAGACACAGCACAATGGTGGTCGACGCATAGCCAATTCCCGACAGCCAGCTGCGCTGCTCGACCAGGCTCACCGTCTCGAAGTTGAAGGTTGAATAGGTGGTAAAGCCGCCGCAAAAGCCGGTCGTGAGCAGCAGCCGTAGACTCGGTCGCAAGGGCAGTCCGCGCAGCACCGTCTCGTTGACCAGCGACAGCACGAAGCAGCCCAGCACATTGACCAGCAAGGTCGCGAGCGGCCAGCTCCCCGATAGCCTCGGATTGAGCATCACCGCAACCAGATATCGGCACAGACCGCCGACGGCACTTCCCAGGGTAACCAGCAGGTAGGCGAGCATCTGCTGTGGTTTTACCATGGCCTTTGGCTTGAGATGCGCATGTGGGCTGGTATGCTGCTCGCCCGTGTCGACAGAAGCCCCCGCAGAAGCTCTGGCAGAAGCCCCCGCCGCTGTTTGGACCGTGCGACGCGTCCTATTGTGGACGCAGCAGCGCTTTGCCAAGAGTGGACTCAGCTCGCCGAGGCTGGATGCCGAGGTCTTGCTGTCGCACTGCCTCGGGAAGACTCGCGTCGGCCTGTACCTTAGCTTCGAGCAGCCGCTCGTCGATCAGGAGCTTGCCGAGTATCGCGAGCTCATCAAGCGGCGACTCGCTGGCGAGCCGGTGGCCTATCTCGTTGGCCAGCGGGAGTTCTTTTCGCTACCGCTCCACGTCACGCCCGCCGTGCTGATTCCCCGTCCAGAGACCGAGCTGCTCGTCGAGGAAGCGCTGCGCCTGCTGAAGATTGCGCAGGACCAGCCGGGCCAGCCTGAGCCGAGCGAGGTCATGGCCGATGCAGAGCCCGAACCAGAGCCGGTGCAGACCGTTGCCGTCCCAGGAGTCGCCGTCACGGTGCAGTACGATCCAGAGCCCACCGTGGCCCAAGTTGCGCCAGCAGAGACGGAAGCCTCTAAGTCGGTGGCTCAACCTGCCGAGCCAGTGGCAATCGCAGTCACGCCCGAAGCCCAGACCGTCGTCGACGTGGGCACGGGCAGCGGCGCCATCGCCCTCGCGATCAAACATGAACGACCGTCGGTGCGGATGATCGCGATTGATCGCAGCCCGGCGGCCCTCGAAGTCGCCCGTGGCAATGCCGCGTCGCTGAATCTGGCAATTGAGTTCCTGGAGGACGACCTTTTGTCGACGCTCCCGGCGGAGGTCGCGCCGGATCTGCTGACCGCCAACCTGCCGTACATTCCGACCGCCGACCTGGCTGGGCTGTCCAAGGATGTCCAGAGTGAACCACGGCTTGCGCTCGACGGCGGGGCCGATGGACTGCTGCTGATTGAGCGCTTGGTGACGATGGCCGCTCGGCGACTTACGCCAGGGGCCGCAATCTTGCTCGAAGTGGGCGCCGGCCAAGCTCCTGCTGTCGAGAAACTGCTTCGTCAAGCCGGCTTTGTCGAGGTCCACAGCCTGCGGGATCTGGCCGGGATCGAGCGCGTCGTCAGTGGGCGGCGCCCAGTGGAGAGTTCTCGGAGGCTGGCATGAGCGAGCTACAAGCCGGCTGGCTGTTCTCACTGCTGCTCGGGGCGCGCCATGCCTTGGAGCCTGATCATGTCGCCGCAGTCACGACGCTGCTGACCACCGAGCGCGGGCGACCGGCAGCGCTGGGCGTGCTGTGGGGCGTGGGACATGCCCTGGCGCTGTTCGTGATGGCGACGGTGCTCTCGCTGCTCCAGCGGCAGCTGACCCCCCAGTGGGCCGACCGCTGCGAGCTTTTGGTCGCGGCCATGCTGATTTTTCTCGGTGCTCGGGCGGTGGTTTTGGTCTCGGTGGCGGTTCGCGAGGGCCGGCGAGGGCTCACACACTCCCATGCTCACGGCGGCGCCAAGCACATTCACTCGGGTCCGCCGGGGCACGTTCACATCGGACGGCTGACGCTCGCCCAGCGACCACTTATCGTCGGTCTGGTCCACGGCTTGGCCGGCTCGGGCGCGCTGACCGCACTTCTGTCGGCGCGGATGCCCGGCGTGTGGGAGCGCTTGGCCTCGGTGTCGCTGTTTGGCATTGGTTCGATGCTGGGGATGGGCGCGCTGGCCGGGCTTTTGGGCTGGCCGCTCTCGCGGTGGCTCCAGGCGCGACCGCTCGCTAGTCAACTTCTGACGGTACTGGCTGGGGTGCTGTCGATCGGGATGGGCGTCTTTTGGGGCGCGCCGATCCTCGACCGACTGCTCTCTGGTAGCTAGGATGCGCACCACATGAGCGCTCAGATGATGCGGTGTTGGAGTCTGCTCTTTGGGATCTTGATCCCGTCTCTGGCGATGGCTCAATCGGTGGCTCGGCCACTGCCTCCGGCGGTCTATGCAGCCCCGCTTGCCGAGCCGCTGCCGGTGCCGCTCGCCCAGGCGTTGAGCAGCAAGGTCCGATTTGTCGAGCCGGGTCCGATCCGCAGAGCCGCCGAGCAAGTGGTGGCAGGGCGCGCGGCCCTTGCGAACCTGCGCTGCTCCGAGGTCATCGGGTCGCTCCGCAAGGCGGGTGAGACCTTGCTCGAAGAAGTGCTGCTGGCGACGGCCCAGCCGATGGCCCGAGATCTGTTCGGACTGCTGCTGCTCTGTGGTGACCGCATCGGCGATGTGCCGGCGGCGGAACGGGCGGTGGCCTTTCTGGCCGCGCAGACCGAGCCGCTGCCGACCGACCTGGCGCTGATCATGCCGCGCTATCAGCACGGTGGGCTGTTTGGTCCGCCCCGCGCGCCGGTTCGCATCGAGAGCGATCCACCGGGGGCGACGGTCTTGCGCAACGCTCAGGTGGTCGGGCAGACGCCGCTTACCATCGACGGGGGCCGACCTGATGCAGACGCGGTCTACGTCGAGCTTTCGGGGATGCGCAAGGTACGAAGGCCGCTGGGCAGTGGCGAGACCCTGTTTGTCTCATTGCGACCCGAGGATCGACTGCCGCTGCTGCTCGATCAGGTTGCCAGCTTGCCGGTCGGGAGCGATGCGCAGGGGGTGCTGCTCAAGGAACTGGCGGGCTCGCCGGCGGTGGCCATGCAGCTGGGGGGTCGGCTGCTGGTCTTTGGGCCCAAGCATCGCGAGGGGGCGCCAGTCGCTGGAGAGTCGCTGTCGGCGCGCGTCTATGATCTCGAGCGCCGGGACTGGGTTGCGCCCATGACCGAAGTCGCGATCGGTCCAGCACCAGCCCAAGCCGACGCGCTGCTCGCTCAGCTCACCGGGGCAACCGCACCTGCTGCCCAGCTTGCCGCTCCAGCCGCCGGCGCAGCAGCACCCGCGACGGCGACAGTCGCTCCGAAAGCTGCGGCACCGGCCTCTGACAAGGACAAGTCCAGTGGCTCAAAGCTGCCCTTTGCCAAGACCAAGTGGTACACCTGGGTCGTCGCGGGCGGCGTGGCGGCGCTGATTGGTGGTCTGCTGATTGCCGAGCGCTTTTCGTCGGAAAAAATCACGGTGACCGCGACCCACTAGCGGGTCAACCGGGGCGCTATAGCTCGCTTGGCTTGCTCTCGGCTTTGCTGTCCGTTTTGGCATCTGGCTTGGTATCTGGCTTGGCATCAGACTTGTCAGGCGGATTTTGCTTGAGCCACTGCTTGGCCCGACCGCGCGACAGCGCTCCCTCAAGGTCGACGAGGTTGCGGCGGCTCAGCGCTTCCATGATGGTGCGCGCCTGCGGCATATCGAGCTGCTCGCCCGGCTTGCCCCCGCCGAGCGCCAGCGCCAAGGCCAAGCGACTCGTCGGTCGGGTGCTCTGCGCCAGATGCTTGACGACGAGCTGCCGGTTGCTGCTCCGGGCCGCCAGCTCCCCGCGCAGGTCTTCGGCCATCCGCTGACCCGTCTTGCCGCGCACGGTCTTCTCAATCTCATCGGCCAGCTGCTGCGCCAGCTCTCGCTCTCCGGTGGCATGCAGGAGCAGCGCCCGCAGCCACAGCACCTCGGCGCGAGAGCGGACCTTCTCCTCTTCCGTGAGCGTCGGGGCGGCCTTCTCGGCCAGAGTCTTGTCGGTCGGCTTGGTCGGCTCGGCCTTGGTCTCCGCTTTGCCCTTTTCGGCGGTGGGCGTTGGGCTCGACGGGGTTTCGGTGGGGTCAATCAGCTCACGGAGCGTCGACAGCGACTTGGCCGCATCGCTGACCGCACTGCGCTCCAGCTGGAGGCGGGCAATCTCCGCCAGGGTCTGCACCTGATCGGCGCGACGATTCAGCCTCTTTGCCAGCTCCAGCTCGCTTTGCAGCTCCTTTTCAGCCTCGCCAAGCGTCTTCTGGGTCGGCAGTCCAAGTCCTTCATACAGTCGGATGCGCGCGAGTCGCGCCGCCGCATCGTGGTGCTCGCCCGGGTCCGGCGACGCGAGCACAAGCGAGTAGGCCTTCCGCGCCATCATCGGATTGCCCTGAAGAAGCAGCGCATCGCCGAGCCGGAGGTTGCCGCGCAGGAACTTGGGGTCCAGCTCGATCGACTTGCGGGCTGACTCGACCGCCAGACCGAGGTCGCCCTTGCGCAGGTAAAACATCGCCAGCGAGTCGTGGGCGTTGGCCTCTTTCGGTTGCAGCTCGACGTACTTGGCGAACTGCTTCTGCGCTTCTTCGAGGTTGTCGCGACGCAGCAGCAGGTGTCCGAGCGCGTTGTGGGCCGGTCCGAACTTGCTGTCCAGCTCCAGCACCTGCCGGAAGTCCGCTTGCGCGCCGTCGAGATCTCCGAAGCGATAGCGGACCAGTCCACGGTACTGGTGGGCGTGCTTGTCACCCGGCAGCTGCGCCACCAGCGCCTCGAACGCCGCACGGGCCACTTGCCGCTGATCCTCGGCCAGCGCGAGCAGCCCTTCGGTCAGGAGCCGCTCGCCTTCACCGACAGGGCGATTGATCTCCTTGGCTGCGCTAAGGTGCCGCTTCTGCAAAAGCGGCAGCGTGCTGGCCTGGGCGAGCAGGGCGTGGGCGAGCGCCAGCTTGTCATCCTTTTCGAGCGCTTCCCCGCAGCGCAGGCGCACCTGCTCGTAGCGGAAGTTGTCCATCGCATCGAGACAGCTTGAGAGGGCGCTGCGGGCATCATCGCTTCCGGCAGTCAGCGTCAGCTTGGTCTCCACAGACGGGGAGGGTGGCGGCGCCTTGGGCTGGGCCGCAGGTGCGCCAGGGTTTGGCGGATAGCCTGGATACGGCTGAGCGTCCGCTGGCGCCTGATAACCGGGATAGGGCGCCTGCTCTTGCAGCTGAGGATTCGCAGGCAGCTGGGGATTCGCAGGTGGCTGGTAGCCGGGATACTGCGGATAGCCCTGCTGCGGGTAACTGGGCTGCGGATAGCCTTGCTGCGGACTCGGCTGCGGGTAGCCCTGCTGCGGGTAGCTCGGCTGTGGATACCGGGGCTGCGGATAGCCGCCCGCCGGTGGCTGATAACCCGGCGGCGGATAATTGTACTGCGGATAACCAGCCGGCGGTGTCTCTTGCTGCGCGTGGGTGAGCGTGGGCAGGGTCACTAGCAATGCTAGAAGTCCCCGGGAAAGAGTCAGTCGGTTCATCGGGAGGCCTCGCTGCGCTACGGGTCGACTTGGCAAACAGGAAATGACGAGGGGACGCGTACCGCTATTTAGCAGAACGGGCAGAAGAAGGGGAACCTCCGCCGAGAGATGACTGGCCGGCTTGGAGCGTAAAGTTCTGTCCCGAGCGCACGGTCTGACGGGTGACGAACTCCTCGAAGCCGGTCTTCATGACGCGTACCGACACAGACCACTCGGGGGCGCCGGTCGGCGAGGACAGCTCGTGCGACAGCTCACCACTCGTCGGAATTGCCCCAATCTCTTGGAAGTCGACCGACACCCGCGAGCCCGGCAGTCCGCGTACCGTGAGAGTGGCCGGCCCGCGTGGTCTTGTCGCCGTCGCAGTCGTATTCGCCGGCGTCGCGGCGGGAGTATTGCTCGGTCCACTTGCCTGCGGCCACAAGAGCAGCAGCGCGAGCACAGCCACACCAATCGCCGCGCCCGCAAAGATAAAGACCAGTCGTCGTAGCTGCCCGCTGGTCGGGGGCCGTGCCACTTCATAGGCCGGCGGAGCGGTCTGGGTGAATCCGCCATGCAGATGAATGCCGCTTACCATCGGTGCTGACAGCATTCCCGACGGATTCATGGCCATCGGCGTGCTCACCATCCCCGAGGGATTCATGGGCATCGGCCCGCTGATGACCCCGCTCGGGTGCATGACCATCGGCGCCTGCACCTGGCCGGGAATGCCGTACGGTCCCGGCTGCATCATCATCGGCGGTACGTAGCCCGGCGATCCCATGCCCATTCCCGTGGGAATCAGCCCTGGTGGAAAGCCGCCGGCGCGCATCATGGAAGTCGACGGATCAACGACTTGAGGCAGCGGCGCTACTTGAAGCTCTCCGTCGATCGCCTGCACAAACTCGGTCATCGACTGGAAGCGCCGGTTGCGATCCTTGTCCATCGCGCGCAGGCAGATGGCCTCCAGGTCGGCAGGGACGCTGCGGTTGCGACGACTCGGGGGCTCCGCTGCCTCGAACATGTGCTTGGTCAGCGTGCCCATGTACGTCTCGGCGTGGAACGGCACCTTGCCCGTGAGCATCTCGTAGAGGATGCAGCCGAGGGCGTAGATGTCGACGCGGTGGTCGGGGGTCTCGCCGCGCGCTTGTTCCGGAGACATGTACTCGGCGGTGCCAAAGATCATGCCGCTCTGCGTGAGCCGGTTGCCGCCGCTGCCGCCCGAGGTGCTGTTGCCGGCCTCCATTGTCGTCATCTTGGCAATGCCGAAGTCGAGGATCTTCACGAAGTCAGACTTGCCCTCTTTCTCGACGAGGTAGATGTTCTCGGGCTTTAGGTCGCGGTGGACGATGCCCTTGGCGTGGGCCGCCGCGAGCGCCCGACACAGCTGACCCATGATGAGGCGGATGCGCGGGACCGGCAGCGGGCCGGTCGATTGGATGATCTGGGCGAGGTCTTGGCCTTCCAGAAACTCCATCGTAAAGAAGACGGAGCCGGAAGCGGTCTCGCCGAAGTCGTGGACCTCGACGATGTTCTCGTGACCGATGCGAGCGGCGGCGCGCGCCTCCTGAATGAAGCGCTGCACCAGGTCGGGCTTCGACGCAAAGTCCTGCGACAGGATCTTCACCGCGACCCGTCGCTCAATCATGACGTGCTCGGCCAGATAGACCGCACCCATGCCACCCGCGCCGAGCTTCTTCATGATCTTATAGCGGTCGTTGAGCATGACCCCGATGTACGGGTCTTTGACCTCAGCGAGCTGCTTTAAGACTGCGGCTTCACGCGCATCGAGAGAGTAACCACCAGGCGACGAGTCCTTTGCGCCCGCCTTGGCCCCTTGTGGCGACGAGGCGTCGTCCGGTTTGGGTGGATTTGGCACTGTGGGGTTAGGTTATCACAGCTACTTCCCGCGGGAGAACGGATCGCGCAGGCCGGTGGGCAGCCCGCCCGCTGGCTTGTCACTCTTGCCGACAGGCTTCTTGGCGTCACCGCCCTTGGCCGGCGACTTTTGCTCGGTCTTCTTGGGCTCGCTCCGCTGCTTGCGCGGGCTGCCGAGCTTCTCGAGCGGCACGTCGACGTCCTGATCTTTCTCCGGCAGCATGTCCTCGGAGTAGCTCTCGAAGCCCTTGCGGCGCAGCTCCAGGTGGAGCGGCTGACTCTTCTTGTGGACGATCCGCAGCGGCGTAATGCCCCGTACTTCACCGTCGACCACTACCTCGGCGCCCGACGGCTTGGTGGTGATCATCAGATAGATCGGACCCGGCTCTGCGGGCTTGGCCACCGGCGGCGGCTGCACCGGCGTTTCGACCTTGTGGACGATCGGCTTGGGTGGCGGCGGCACAATCGGCTTCGACTGCTCTTGGAACAAAAGGAAGTACAGCAGAAGGCCAATTACGGCCACCAGCACCACTGCGACGCCAATCAGGACCGGTTTTACGCCCTTGCCCGAGTCGATGAGCGCGCTCTTGCCGGTCACCCGGGGCGGAGCCTGCGCCACCATGGGCTGCACGAACTGCCCCATCGGCTGCGGGAACATGCCCGGCTGCACCCCCATGGGCTGCACGAAGCCGGGCTGCGGATACGTCGCCATCGGCGCTTGCTGCATGGGCGGCGGCGCTTGCTGGGCGGGGGCGGCCAGCATGCCGGGGTCGTCGATGACGATGCGACCGCCCTTCATCTCCTGCTCGACCTGACCGAGCGCCTGCTCCATCTCCTTCATCGACGGGAATCGCGCCTCTGGCTTCTTCGCCATGGCCCGAATCACGACTGCCTCCAAAGAGGACGGAATCTTCAGCTCTGGCTTGCGCTTGCGCGGCGGGATGATCGGCTCAAAGACGTGCTTGGTCAGCGTCTGGGCGGGCCGATCGCCGAGGAACGGCACCACGCCGGTCAGCATCTCGTACATGATGCAGCCGGTTGCGTACTGGTCGACGCGGTGATCGGTCTCTTGGCCGGTCGCTTGCTCGGGCGACATGTACTCGGGGGTGCCAAGCACCATGCCGACCTGGGTCAGCTTCTGGCCGGAGCCGACCTTGGCGATGCCGAAGTCGACGATCTTGACGTAGTCCTTCTGGCCCTCGCGCTCGAGGAGGAAGATGTTCTCGGGCTTGAGGTCACGGTGGACGATGCCCTTGGTGTGGGCGGCGTGCAAGCCGCGTCCCATCTGGGCCGCGATGGTGCAGACCCGCGACGGTTCGAGCGGTCCTTCGAGGATCGCCTGCGCGAGCGTCTGGCCTTGCAAAAACTCCATCACGAAGTAGGCATGGCCATCGGGGAGCACGCCGAAGTCGGTGATGTCGACGATGTTGCTGTGGCCGATCTTCGAGGCGGACTTGGCTTCTTGGATGAAGCGCTGCACCGCGGCGGTGTCCTGCGCAGCCTCCTTGCGGAGAATCTTGATCGCCACTGGCTTGTCGATGAGGACGTGGCGGGCCTTGTAGACCACGCCCATGCCGCCTTCGCCGAGTCGCGCCTCGATGGCGTACCGGCCATCGATGGTGGTGCCAAGCAGCGGGTCCGCCTCGACTTCTTTGGCTCCCGAGGTGTTGGGTAGCGGAGACCCATCCCGAGGGCAAAACTCAAGCACGTCCGGGTACTTGATCTGACACTGGGGACAAGTCTTCACAGCCGACCCAGCTTACCTTTCTTGGCGGCCCACGGTCAATCGGACCTCTTTGCGTGCGGCCTGCTGCCGATGGCAGAGCTGGGTCTTACCCGGTTTTATTTGACAGGATCGCCGACTTGCGATTTTGCAGTTTGGTGAGGCCATGCGACTGAAGATTGTTATTCTAGGCCGCGGGCGCGAAGCTCATCGTCGTCTTCGCCGCGCAGATGGCCAAGCTCGTGGAGCAAGGTGGTACGCACCTGGGTGCGCAGCTCGTCCCGGCTGGTGACGATCCGCAGCAGGTTCTTGCGATACAGGACAATCGATCGTGGCTCGCTCTCGGGCATGCCGAGCGGCAGACCGCGAAACAGCCCGACAATCGTGGGCGACAAGGTCGGCTGATCCACCGTCAGATCGGCTAGGTTGGGCAGATCGGTCAGCTCCAGCGCGACCAGCCGCAGGTCGCTGCGAGCCTGCTCGGGCAGCGCCACGATCTCCTGAGAGACGAGGGTGCGGAACTCCTGCTTGCCAATCGGCAGCGGCTCGGGAAAGTCCTGCGGCGCCAGCTTGCGGGCACTCGCCAGCTCCCGCTCGGCGGCCAGCGGCTCGCCCAGCATTTCCAGCACCAGGCCGAGCTGGTGATGCACCCAGGCGTCGTCGGGGGTCCGCTTGAGTAGCTCGGCAAAGCTGCGCTGCGCATCCTTGAGCCGACACAGGTCAAACAGCACCAGTCCGCGCTCGTAGCGGGCCTGGTTGCTGTCACTGCGCGCAATCGCCTCTTCGAGGGGGGCCAAGGCGGCGCTCGCCCGTCCCAGATCGCTCAGCGCCTGGCCTTCGAGGATGAGCAGCTGCGTGAGCAGGGACGGCTGCCCGGTCCCCGCGACTGGACGAGGCGGGCGCTCGCTGCGGGTGCTGGCCTTGGCGGCGGCCTTGCTGGGCGCTGGGGTCGCCAGCTGCGCTGTGGGGCGGTGCTTGGACTCGCTGCTGGGATGGCTGCGCTGGGCCTGGAGCTTGCCGTGCCGGGCGTAGGCGAGGCCGATTTGGGTATTTTCACTGCTCGCCGGCAGGTGGTGGATGTACAGCTCAGCGGCATCGGCCAGGGTCTCGGGGTCGTCGGGCGCGAGCGCCAGCGCATGGGTCAGCGCGAGGCGGGCCTGCTCCGGCTGCCCCAGGCTGAGCAGCGCCAAGGCGCGATTGTGGTGGGCCTCGACCGACTGATCATCGTGACGGAGCGCCTCTTCGGCACAGGCGAGCGCTTCCCGGTGGCGCCGCTCGCTCGTCTGCGTTGCTGCGGACGGCTGGGCCGCGTCGGGGTTCTTGCACAGGCTCGGCGGCTGGCTGGCTTGTTCGAGCCGATCGGCGGCGCGGTCGAGCAGCTCCTTCACCGAGCGGGGCGGCGACAGATCGCTGTCTTCGGGGAAGCAGTGCTGGATCGGCGGCGGCGGGCTTGGGCTCGGACTCGGGCTTTGGCTGGGCTTTGGCGCGGGGGCGGGACTGCTGAGCGCCATCGGAGTCGCAGTGGGCGGCGGCAAGGGCGATACGCGACGGCAAGCGGGCCCCACAAAGACCCACGCGGTCAGCGCCAAGACACGCCAGCGATGCGACGGAGTAAGCAACGTCGTCATTATGGCAAAATCCAGCGTCCGGACAAATCCCGAGACGACTGCGCAGCGATGATTGATGCAGAATCCGCATATGCTGCTGCGCTTTTTCTTCCGACTGCGTGAGGTCGGTCTGCCTGTTTCGCTGACCGAGTACCTGACGCTGCTACAGGCGCTCAAGCAGCGGGTGGTGTCGCAGAGCGTCGACGAGTTCTACTTTCTGTCGCGGGCCTGCCTGGTCAAAGATGAGCGGCACCTTGATCGCTTCGATCGGGTGTTTGGCGAGACCTTTTCGGGCCTCGAGCTGCTCTCTGATCCGCAGACTGGGGCGGCGATTCCCGAGGAGTGGCTGCGCAAGCTGGCCGAGAAGCTGCTCTCCCCCGAGGAGATGGCGCAGGTGCAGGCGCTCGGCGGCTTCGACAAGCTGATGGAGCGGCTGGCCGAGCTGCTCAAGGAACAGCACGAGCGGCACCAAGGCGGCAGTCGCTTCATCGGTACGGCGGGGACCTCGCCGTTTGGGGCCTATGGCTACAACCCGGAGGGCGTGCGGGTCGGCCAAGATCGCTCGCGGCATCGCAAGGCGGTCAAGGTCTGGGACAAGCGCGAGTTCAAGAACCTCGACGACAACATCGAGCTGGGGATTCGCAACATCCAGGTGGCGCTGCGGCGGCTGCGGCGCTTTGCTCGGCAGGGGGCAGCGACGGAGCTGGACCTGCCGGGGACGATTGCGGCGACGGCAGAGAACGCAGGCTTTCTCGACCTCCAGATGGTTCCGGAGCGGCACAACGCGGTGAAGGTGCTGCTGCTGCTCGACATCGGGGGCTCGATGGATGACCACGTCCAGGGCTGCGCGGAGCTGTTTTCGGCAGCGCGGAGCGAGTTCAAGCACCTCATCCATTACTACTTCCATAACTGCGTCTATGAGTCGCTGTGGAAGGACAACCGGCGGCGCTCGAGTGAGCGGACGGCGACGCCGGAGGTGCTGCGGACCTATCCGGACGACTACAAGCTGATCTTTGTCGGCGACGCGGCGATGAGTCCGTACGAGCTGGTGGCGCGGGGCGGGAGCGTCGAGCACTGGAACGAGGAGACGGGGGCGGTGTGGATGCAGCGGCTGCTCGATCTCTACTCGCGGGCGGTGTGGCTGAACCCGCTGCCGGAGGGGGCTTGGCAGCACTATCAGTCGGTCGAGATGGTGCGCACGCTGATGGGCGGGCGCATGTACCCGATGACGCTCCAAGGACTCGACACCGCCATCCGCGAGCTGAGCCACTAGATCTCGCGAAGGGGAGAGCGGCCCCTCCGTGCTCAAACAGTCCTCGCCGACAGTGGCTTTGGCTGGATTGGGGATGAGGGGCGGCTGCGGAACTGCGCGCGGAGGAGCCGCTCTCCCCTTCGCTCATGACTGTCGCTGTTGCGGCGTCTTGGGCGGCGTTTGGGGGGGACCTTGCGCCACGTTTTGGAGCTTGCGCCACGTTTTTGGGCTTGCGCCACGCTCCGGAAGGCTTGCGCCACGTGCGGGAGGCTTGCGCCGTGGGTTCGTTGGGTCATTTCCACGGTCAAAAGGGCTTGTCGGACCGCAAAGTGTCCCTTTTTGCCCCAACACCAAGCCACTTTGGGCCGCCGGAAGGCCATTTGGGCGGTGACGGAAGCGGTTTGGCCGTGGCGCAAGGTCTCAGTTCAGGTGGCGCAGCGCGGTTTGTGAGCGGCGCAAGGGAATTTGGCAGCGGCGCAGGTCGGTTTGAGGAAGACGGGGGGCTTGGCGTGGCGGGTTTTGCTCTACCACCGAGCGGGTTTCTTGACCGACCGCGAGCAGCGCAACAGGTAAGTGCGGTGTAGTGGGGGGAGCTGGGCTCGCTGCAAGCGGTCCTCAGCACGAGGACCTCAGTGCTCGATTGGGAGCTGGCGCTGCCCGGCTTGAAGCACCGGAGGGCCTTACGGGCGGGGGAGGTTGCAGGTGCCGGGGGTGCTGTAGCAGGCGGTGCCTACGCAGTAGCCGGTGCAGTCGCGGCTGGTGGTGCAGGGCTTGCGGACGCACTGGGCGGCGTCGCAGCGGAAGTCGGTGGGGCAGTCGCTGGCGGCGGCGCAGGCCTTTGGCTGGCAGCGGTGGTTTGCGGCACAGGTCTGGCCTTCGCGGCAGTCGCTGTCGGCGGTGCAGCCGTTTGCGCAGACCGTCTCGCCGCTGCACAGGCACAGGCTCGGGGTGTTTACACAGACGGAGGTCGGGCCCGAGGCGGCGCAGGCGGCGTCGCTTGTGCAGATCTCGGAGGGCAGGGGGCGACGGCAGATGCCACAGCCGGCGAACTGTCCGGGGGCGAGGCAGGTGCCTTCGGCGGGGGTGCAGTCTTGCTCGGCGGCGCAGCGACCCATCGGGATGGGCTTGGCGGGGGTGTCGCAGGCGAGCAGGAGCAGGGCGGCGAAGGCGAGGCGGGTGAGCGCGTGGCTGCGAGGTCGGGATGTGGTCAACATGGGTGGTCTCCTTGTCCAGTGGTGAGCTAGTTATCGGTTGAGACGCGCGACAAAACGCGCGGTTGAGACGCGCGACCCGCGGCCTGTCGGTGGCTCGGGGACGGGCAAAAATCATGAAACTGTGCTTAATTCGTAGCCACGTTCATGCACGAAAGCTCATCTTCGTTACCTGCGTCCGGCAGGTCACCGACGGGGACGCCGTCTAGTCGTTCACTCGGCGGCCCCATCTCAAACCCAGGCGCCACCCACAGTCACGGCCCCAAAATCGAAAACACCAGCGACCTCTTGAAGGTCTCGCTGGCCGCCCTGGGGGTCGTTTACGGAGACATCGGTACCTCCCCGCTCTACGCCTTCAAGGAGTGCTTCACCGGCGAGCACGGCGTGCCCGTCGATACCGCCAACGTCTTTGGCATCCTGTCGCTCATCTTCTGGTCGCTGACGCTGGTGGTGGTCTTCAAGTACATGACCTTCATCATGCGCGCCGACAACAACGGCGAGGGTGGCATCCTGTCGCTGCTCGCGGTGCTGGCGCCACGCGGCAACGTCGACCGGCGGGCGGTGGGGCGGCTGACGCTGATCCTGCTCGGTCTGTTTGGCGCTGCGCTGCTCTATGGCGACGGCATCATCACGCCGGTGATCTCGGTGTTCTCGGCGGTGGAGGGCGTCCAGGTCTATGCGCCGCAGCTTGGCCACGGGAGCTGGGCGGTGTCGACCTCCACCCTGGTGACGCCGGTGACGGCCTCGATCCTGGTGGTGCTGTTTCTGATGCAGAAGCGGGGAACGGCGGGGGTCGGGGCCTTGTTTGGCCCGGTGATGCTGGTGTGGTTTGTCAGCATCGCGCTGTTTGGCGTGGTCGGCATCTTCAAGAACCCCCACGTCCTGGCGGCGGTAAATCCGCTGCACGCGATTCGCTTCTTTCTCCATCACAAGCTGCATGGCTTTCTGGCGCTCGGCGCGGTGGTGCTGTGTGTGACCGGTGGTGAGGCGCTCTACGCCGACATGGGGCACTTTGGGCAGCGCTCGATTCGGCTGGCCTGGTACTCGCTGGTGTTTCCGGCGCTGCTGCTCAACTACTTTGGCCAGGGCGCCTACCTGCTGGCGCACGGCAAGGGCAGCGGCACCTTCAGCCCGTTCTTCCAGATTGTCCCGTCGTGGGCGCAGGCGCCGATGGTGCTGGTGGCGACGCTGGCGACCATCGTGGCGTCGCAGGCTCTCATCTCGGGCGGCTTTTCGCTGACTCGGCAGGCGGTGCAGCTCGGCTACTGGCCGCGTGTCGCCATCGTCCACACCTCCGAGGACGCCGAGGGCCAGATCTATGTCCCCGAGATCAACTGGGCGATGATGGTCGGCTGTCTGGCGCTGGTCGTTTCGTTCCGTCGCGAGGGCAGTAGTGGGCTGGCGGCGGCCTACGGCATCGCGGTGACCGGCACCATGGCGATTACCTCGGTGCTGTTTGGCGTGGTCGCCCGCGAGCGCTGGGGCTGGAGCATGGTCAAGGTCATCGGCCTGGTCGGCAGCTTTCTGCTGATCGACCTGTCGTTCTTTGGCGCCAACCTCGCGAAGATTGCCGATGGCGGCTGGATTCCGCTGGTGGTCGCGGTGGGCATCTTCACGGTCATGACGACCTGGAAAGCGGGGCGGGCGGCGCTCGAGCAGTTTGTGCAGAGCGCCAGCTTGCCGATGGATCTGTTCCTCGGCGACCTTCAGGAGCGCACGCTGCCACGGGTCAAGGGCACGGCGGTCTTTATGACCGGCAATCCCGATGGCGCGCCGGTGGTGCTGCTCCATCACATCAAGCACAACAAGGCGCTCCATGAACAGGTGGTGCTCTTGTCGGTGGTGACCGACCGCGTGCCCGAGGTGCCGCCGGATCGGCGTGTCCAAGTCAAGGAGCTGGGCCAGGGCTTCTTCCAGGTCATCGCCCACTACGGCTTCATGCAGAGCCCGAACGTGCCGGATGTGATCCGTCGCTGCAAGGTCGCTGGACTCAAGACCGCCGAGGGCGACATCAGCTACTTCCTGGGCCGCGAGACCCTGCTCACCAGCGGCAAGAGTGGCCTGGCGCGCTGGCGCAAGATGCTGTTTGGCTTTCTGTCGCGCAATGCCCGTCCGGCGACCTCGTTCTTTGGCATTCCGCCAAACCGGGTCGTCGAGATGGGGGCTCAGATCGAGCTATAGGCGAGGGACTCCCAGCGCGAGCGGGGCGGTCGAGTGCTTCTGGCCGAGCAGGCCACGAATCATCAGCGTCAGCAGAGTCAGCACGTAGGGCACGCTCTGGAGCAGCCAGTTGGGGATAGAGAGGCCGCGCGCTTGCAGGAAGATGCCGGTGGCCTCGGCGGTCGCAAACAGCAGGGCCGCCGCGGCTCCCCACAGGGGTCGCCAGCCACCGAAGATCATCGCCGCCAGGGCCAAAAAGCCGCGACCTCCCGACATCAGGGCAACAAACTGGCGCTGCTCGAACACCAGGTAGACGCCGCCGACCGCCGTGAGCAGCCCCGACAGACCGACCGCCCACATTCGCACGCTCAGCACCGAGACCGACAGTGCTTCCGCCGCCGCTGGCTTGTCGCCGACCGCGCGCAGCCGCAGCCCCAGCACCGAGTAGTAGACAAGGCCATGGAGAAGCAGCGTCGAGAGCGCCGCGACTCCGAGCAGCCACAGCGGTCCACTGCCGACCAGCGCCTCGAGCCGTGGTGAGTTCGAGGTCGAGCCAAACACCACCTTGAGCAGATAGCGCGACAGCCCGTCGGCCAGCATGAAGATCGCGACGCCGCAGACAATCTGGTCGCCGCGAAACACCACCACCAGCAGACCATAGAGCAGCGCCGTGGCCAGGCCCGCCGAAAGCCCGGACACAAGCGCCACCGCGGCCCCATGGGGTGCTCCCAGCGCAGTCCCCAGCGCCGACAGCAGCAAGATGCCTTCGAGGGCGATGTTGATGACACCGGCTCGCTCACAGACCGTACCACCGAGCGCGGCCATGACGTACGGCACGGCAATTCGCAAGATCGCCCACAGCAGTCCGAGGATCGCCAGTGAGTCCATGCGCTACCTCGTGGCCCACGTCGGCGGGGCGTCTGTCGCGATGGTCGAGAGAAGCTGGGGCGCTGGCAAAAGCACGGGCTCCTCGGCGGGCTGGGCATGGGCGGGGGGCTGCTCGGGATGCTGGGGCGGCTTCTCGTCCTTGGCTGGCGCCGTCTGGAAGCGGGGCAGCAGGCGCTTGACCTCGGCGGTGGCGGTCGCAACGGCCAGGATGACCACCGCGCTCAATACGTCAATCAGCTCACGGGGCACCATCGCGTTGACGGCCAGGCCGCCTTGCGCCAGCGTCCCGAAGAACAGCGCCGACAGGACCAGCCACAGCGGTCGGTTGTGCGCGAGCACCGCCACGGCGATTCCCAGATAACCAATTCCCGACGAAAAGCCGTCTTCGTAGTAGTACTTGTAGCCGAGCACGAAGTTGGCCCCACCGAGGCCGGCCAGACCGCCAGAGAGCATCAGTGCCAGCGTGCGAATCTTGCCCAGGTGAAGCCCCGTCGCCGCCGCCGCATCGGGGTTTTGACCGACCACCCGCAGCGCAAAGCCGAGCCGGGTCCGCCGCAGAAACAGCTCGACCGCGACCGCCAGCAGCAGCGCCAGCACGAGCGCCGCATTGACTGCCGAGCCGTGAAGCTGGGGGAGCAGCGCCGACAGCCGTGGCAGCCGCGCTCCCGCAATCACCGGCGCGGTATGCACCGATTCCTTGAGGAACAGGTAGCCGCCGAGCCCGACCATCACGGCGCGGACGATGAAGTTGCACAGGATGGTGACGATGACCTCGTGGGCGCGGCACAGCCACTTGCACAGGCCGACGAAGCCGCCGAGCAGACCGCCCGCCACAAAGCTGGCGAGCAGGCACAGCGGCACCGCAACCAGGCTGGGGGTCCGGGCAGGCAGGTAGGCGCCAACCAGGGCGGTTGCGAGCGCGCCGCAGATCAGCTGACCCTCGGCGCCGACGTTGAACAGCCCGGCCCGCAGCGCCACTGCCACGGCCAAGCCCGTACAGATGAGCGGGGTGGTCTTAAAGAGGACCTGGCCGATGCCGTAGACGCTGCCCCATGTACCGGCGACCAGCAGCCGGTACATGGAGAGCGGATCTTGCTGATACAGGCGCGCCAGCAGCGACGCCATCGCCATCGCGAACAGCGCCGCCCACACAAAGGGCAGCGCTCTCAGCCACAGCGGTCCGGTAGAGCCCGAAGACGCGCCGGCCATGACTGGCTAGAGCGTCCCCGCTTTGCGACGACGGACCAGCACCACCAAGGCCAGCAGCGCCAGCAGGCTCGTCGGCAGGCTCGAGCGATGCGGCGAGACCGCGCAGCCACTCGCTTCCGGCATCGGCATCGGTCGATTGATGCCATCGCCCTCGGCGCTGACCTGAGCCAGGCTGACGGCGGTGCCCTTCATGCGGATGTCGATGATCTCGGACTTGCTGCCATACGACTTCGGCGCAAACACCACCGGCACCTTGGTCGCCTCGCCGGGGCCGAGCATCAGCTTGACCTGCGACAGATCGACGCTCCACTCGTCGCCCGGCGGCACGATCACATCGAGGTCGAGCGCCGAGGTGCCGTCGTTGGCAATCGTAATCGACAGCGGGTTCGACGTTTCACCGACGTAGACACCGCGGAAGCGCAGGGTCGTTGGTGACACCGTCAGCATCGCCGACATCGCCGAGCCCTTGAGCTGCGCGGTCATCGGCACCTGCACGCCATCCGCCTCGACCACCGCGACCGCCTTGATCTCGGCCTTGGCGATGCGCGGCTCGAAGGTGATGCCAATCTCGCTCGCCTCACCGGGCAGGATCTTGGTCTTGTAGCCGGTCACCACCGCAAAGTCAGCGGCGCCGTCGCCCGAGAGCTTGACCGAGAGGTTGTCGACCGTGACCGATCCGATGTTGGTCACCTTGAGGATCTTCATCTCGCTCTTTTGGCCGACGTAGATGGGCGTGGTGTACTCAATCGACAGCGGATCGACCGTCACGTTGGCGACCACGCCGTTGACCGACAGCGGCAGCGAGAACTTGGTGCCACCTGGAGTCGAGGGGTCGTCGGTGTTGATGTCAAGCCGTCCCGTCGCCAGGCCGACCATCGCCGGGATGCAGTTGACCGTGAAGGTCGCGCTGCCGCCCGCTGGGATCTTGGTGCCGTCGACCGGAGCATTGAGCGAGAACACACTCACCATCGGGTTTAGCGCGCTCTTGACGATGGTCAGGTCCTTGTTGCCGGTGTTGCTGAGCTTGACGGTCTTCGAGATCATCTGTTTGACCTTGGCGTCGCCGAAGTCGATCTTCGCGGTGTCTAGCTGACCGACGGCGCCATTGGCCTCGGCGGTCAGCGCAACGGTCGCGGAGCCCGAGGTCGCCAGGTCGCTGACGATGCGCAGGGTGGCGGCCAGGCTGCCAGCGGCCTTTGGGGCCACTCCGACGATGGCGCTGACCTTGCTGCCGGCGCGGAGCGTAAACGGCGGGGTCTCCAGCGTCGATACAGTGAACGAATCAGCGCTCATGCCGGCGACGATCGCGACTTCCTTGATCAGCAGGTCACCGTCGCCACCGTTGCTGATCTCAACGGGCTTACCGGGGGTGCCAGCGCCGATGTTGACGGTGCCAAAGTCGAGCGCGGTGACGCTCACCTTGAACTGCGGCTGCGTCGCGGTGCCGGCGAGGTCAATGGTCTTGTCTGACATCGGTGAGCCCGGCGGCTCGTTGCTCTTGAGCGTCAGCTTGCCGGTCCGCACGCCACTTACCGTCGGCGAAAATACGATCTGGAAGGTCTTCGTCTCTTGGGCCGGTACCACCAGCGGGCTCATCGCCGTCGGGGCGTTCGGGATCGTGAAGTCGGTGCTGTCGGTGGTGATCGACGGCACGCTCAGGTCCGAGTAGCCCTCGTTGCTGACGTTGATGGTCATCGGCATCCCCTTGGTTCCCGTCGGCACATCCGGCATCAGCACCGAGGTATACGGCAGCTTGGCCTTGGGCGGACCGGCGAGGCCACGCACCGGGATGGCGAGCGGGCTGCTGGCGTCCGTCGAGAGCACCGCAATCGCCGTCGAGAACTCCCCGGTGTCCATGCCGGGCGTAAACTTCACGTCGAAGCTGTAGGTTGCGCCGGCGAACATCGTGATCTTGGCGTCGGGGCGGGCTGGGGTCAGCTCGTAGTGCTTGCTGTCGGCGATGGTTGGCTTCTCGATCTCGATGGGCGCCATGCCGGCGTTCTTGAGTCGTACGGTGACGGGCCCGGCGGTGGTGCCGCTCTGGATGCCGCCGAAGTCGATTGGGGACAGCGAGATCCACAGGTTGCCTTTGCTGGTGCCCTCGAGGGCGGTGTCGATGCGAGGCAGCCCGTTCATCGTCAGATAGAGGCTCGCTTTGTGGGTGCCCTGGACCTGCGGCTTAAACGCCACCTGGACGGGCAGCGACGAGCCAATCGGCAGGGTCAGCGGGACGGCAGCGCTTGGCGCATAGTCGCTCTTGGAGACGAACTGGGCCTTGCCAACGCCGTCGATACCGATCCCGGTCACGTCAATCGGCGCGTCGGAGATGTTGCGGAATGTGACCGTTACCCAGGCGCTGGCGCCGCCGAGGCCGGTGCTCGGGAAGCTCGGCTTGCGCGGGCTCTGGAGCATCGGTGCCGACAGGTAGAGGATGGAGTTGGTAATCAGCTCGCCGCCGCTGCCTCCCCACGACCCACTGATGGTGCCCTCGTCGCCGGGGAGCATGTTCAGGTCGACGCGCTTTTTGCCGCGCACTGCGAGCAGCGTGCCATCGGCCCAGTAGGCAACGGCAGTCGCGCCGGCGCGCAGGGTGGTTCCGGTGACGCGCTGGCAGTTCGAGCCGCACGAGAACTCGGTGACACCCTCGACGAGCGGGTCGTTGCTGAGCACCGTGCCGCGCTTGGTCGCCGCCGACGAGCTGGTGGCGCTTTGCGAGGTCAGCGCGTAGCTGGCGAGGAACTTGCCACCAATCGCCGGGGCACCGAATAGGCCGGTCTGCCAGGTGTTGGGCTGGAAGACCAGCACTGCGGCACCCGGCACCATCGCCATGTAGTCGCCGAGCGCGTTGCCGACCCCGTCGGAGCTGGACAGACCGTAGTCGCTCGAGAGCACGACCACCAGCTTGTAGTTCTGTAGCTGGGTCAGCGTCGGGTCAGAGAACGCGGCATCGATTTGATCGACGGCGGTGTAAAGGCCGGTGGCGACGATCTTGGCTTTGACGTACTGCCACCAGGCGCTCTCGCCCGAGCGGGTTGCCGTCACGATCGCGGCCTTCTGGGCACTCGCTGGCTGGACGAGACTGAGCATCGTCCACAGCGCAAACAGCAGGCCGTACAGACGTGAGAGTCGAGGTCGAGACATATAGGGACTCCTTCGCTAAATTTCGCGGGCGGAAAACAGGCAGGAGGTCTGGTCTGACCTCCACCTACAGGGGGTTTAGCATAGCTTGCGGGCTGCGCGCCGCTAGAACGTGAGGCGGGTCTGGGCGCCGGCTTGAAGGACCACGCCAGCGACGGTGAAATCGCCCACCGCCGAGCGCGGATCGGCCTTGCGAAAGACCCGTGTCGGCAGGTAGGTCAGGCCGAAAAAGCCGTCGATGGCGACTGGGCGGGGCAGGACCTTGGTCAGACCGCTCAGCACCGCGCCGAGACCGACGCTGAAGTGGTGCTTGTCGGAGTCGCCGAGGCTCCCGTCGCCGTCCTGCTCGGGAATCGGTGAGCCCTCGAAGCGGTAACCGGCGCGGGCGTCGAGAGACAGCGGTCCCAGGCCATCAAGCGCGCGCCACTCGACCCCAACAGCGGGAATCAACAAATCGCGAAAGCCGACCGGCGGGTAGTCCTTCGACTTGGGCAGCTTCACCAGATCCGTCAGCTGACCGATGTCGAGATCGAGGGTGAACACCGCGGCGGGGGGCGGCTGTTCTCGCCAGCGGGAATAGGTGAGGTCGAAGCTGACCTGGACTCGCGAGAAGCGCGCCGCCGCTGCCGCGACGAGCTGCCATGGCTGAAACAGGTCGATCGAGCGCGCCAGCTCTTTGAGCGAGCCCTTGTCGACGACGGGACGCTGCCCGGGATCACCGACCTGGGCGTCAATCTGGAAGCCCTGCTCGAGGTCGAGTGCAAAGCGGTGCCGATAGGTCAGGGCGAGGGCCAAGTGCGGATGGACCTCGAACAGCAGGCCGGCCTGCGGGTAGCGAATCGCCAGCAGATCTTGGCTGATCGACGACGTCAGCTCGCTGCGCTCGGGGTCCGAGATGCCGACGCGCCCGCGCAGAAAGACAGTCCCCGACGAACGTGACATAAACGCCAGCCCACCACCTATGTACAGCCCGCGATAGATGTGGACCGCCAGGTTCGCCGCCAGATAGAGCCGCTGGGTGCGGTTGTCGAACATGTGCAGCCGTGGCTGGTCGAAGCTGAGCACGCGGATTCGCGTGACGTGCTGGTCGGGCAGAAACAGTGCCACTCCGAAGGCAAAGCGCACCCCGGCGAGCGTTCCCGGCAGCACCACGCCCGCCGTCAGCCCACGGGTATCGAGCAGCGACTGCCGGACTCCAGAGACCTCGACGAGCGGACGGGCAAACTGGTAGCCCAGGTCAATACGCAGGCCCCGAGCACGCGCCAGACCAGCCGGGTTGTAGTAGTTGGCGGCAGCGTCATCAGCGACGGCAGCATAGGCCGAACCCAGCGCCTGGGCGCGTGCCCCATACCCAAAGGCATCGAGGGGATTGGCCTGGGCGGTGGCGGCGCTGCCCAGCGTGCCGACGATCAGTGCCACGGCTGCTCGACTCATAGTCGCACCCCCACCGTCGCGCCACCGACGAAGAGCTGGCCGCTGAGTCGATGGCATGGGCACGGCGACAGCAGGTGCGCTTGCCCAAACAAGTCCAGGTCGAGCGGGACTTTTCCGATCAGGCCCAGCCCCACGCCGACCGACAGCACATGGCGGCTGGTGTCGAGCAGGTTCTTGGCATCATCTTCAGGCTCCGTCGCTGGCGCTGGCGACCACTCAAACCAGTAGCCCGTGCGGAGCTTAACTTGCAGCCACGCGGGTGTCGGGGCGCGGTACTCGAGCGCAACCCGTGGCACCACCGTATCGTGGAAGCCGGGCTCGGGTAACTTGGGCGAGTCTGCCGTCGCGGGCTCGATCGGATAGCGGTACTGGCTCCACTGCTTCCAGGCGAGCTGAGCGACCAGCTGGACCGATGGTGTCATCCGCAACGCCGCTTCGGCAGCGAGCTGTCGAGGATCGTACTGGGCAATCCCGGCGAACGAAATCAGTGGCAAGCCAAGCGGAATCGCGTCGCCCAGCTCAGTGTGCAGGCGGAGCAGGTACGACGATGCGGAGGCGCCGCGATAGGTCAGGCCGAGCTGCCAGCGATCACTTGGCGATGACCAGCCGACCCCAAGGATGGGCGCATAGTCGACGGTGAGCTGCTCCTCTGAGATGCTGGTAATGCGGCCCGAGCCGTCGGGGCGAATGCTGATGTCGCCGACCAGCGCCGCCAGCGCCAGCACGCCACCGCCGATCCGCAGACCCCACGGCAGGCGCACACCAGCCCCCACCAGCACCGACACCACTTCGGTGCGCGCGTCGAGCAGGGCGGCGCGGGGCAGCTCGGGATATGGCACGTTGACGCGGTTGACCACGCCCGCCGGCAGGTATAGCCCAAGGCCAATGCCAATTCGGTCGGTCAGGATGCCCCCGAGCGGCAGCGGCACACTGGCGCCAATCTGCACGCCCGCCGGGTTGTTCATCGGATGGGGCTCGTTGTCGATGCGTAGCCGATGGCCACCGTAGACAAAGCCGAGCGAGAGCTTGGTCCGGGTCAGCCCGAGCCCCGCCGGGTTCTGGTAGGTCGCCTCCCAGTCGTCGGCTACCGCCACGCCGGTTCCCGCCATCGCCCCACTGCGCGGCCCGAGCGAAATCAGGTCAGGCACCGAGGCCCGGGCGCTGTGCGGCGCAAGCCACAGCAAAAACGCAGACGAAACCACCGTCGAGAGGCGGGTCCTGGTCATGAGACGCTCTGAGAGCTGCTGGTGTCGAGCCAAATGGTGACCGGGCCATCGTTGCATAGCTCGACGTCCATCATCGCGCCAAAGCGACCGCAGGCGACGACAAAGCCAGCACTGCGACAGCTCGCGAGGAAGCGCTCGTAGAGCACCGTGGCCTCGGTGGGCGGCATGGCGCCGAGGAAGGACGGACGGCGGCCCTTGCTCGTGTCGGCGTAGAGCGTGAACTGACTGACGACGAGCAGGGCGCCGCCGGCGTCGCGGAGTGAGCGGTTGATGTTGCCGGGCTTTCGACCCTCGGGGAGGCTGCCGGGTGGGTCGGGGAACAGGCGCATGCCGGTGATGCGATCGACCAGCAGATCGACCTCTTTGGGGCCGTCGCCTTGGCCGATGCCGAGCAGGACGCACAGCCCGACGCCGATCTTGCCAAGCTCTTCGCCAGATTCTTGATCGCGCACTTTGGCGCGGCTCACCCGTTGGACGACGGCACGCATGGTCTCGCCGTAACACGCGGCACGGTCGAGTGTAAAGCGGCGGAAGGCCGTGCGGTCGACCGCCTGGTTACTGGCCGCAGAGGGCGAGGCCGCTGGCCACCGAGGTGAGTTCACCACCGCTGCGCAGACGGTCGGCCCCGAAGCGCCTTTGGAAGATGCGACGGACGGCAGGGACGAGCGAGCTGCCACCGGTCACGAACACGGCATCGACTTGCTCGGGGCTGACTTGGGTGTTGGCGAGGAGCTGGTCGACGGCGCGCTCAATCGCGGTCAGCTCGGGCGCAATCCACGACTCGAAGTCGGCGCGGGTCAGCGGCTCGTCGAGCTTGAGCGGTCCATCGTGGAACACCACCCGGCTCTTTTCCGAGGACGATAGCGCCACTTTGGCTCGCTCGACCGCTTGATACAGCCGGTAGCCGAGGTCGCGGTCGATGAGGTGAATGAGCGCAGAAATCCGCTCCGGCTGCTCGGCGCCGCGCTGGATGTCCGACAGCAGGTTCATCGTCTCGCGGCTCTTGAGAAACGACATGTGATGCCAGCGCGCCAGTCGGAGATACAGCCACGGCGGCACCGGCATGCGCTTGCCTTGGTTCAGATAGTGCGAGCCTCGTCCGAGCAGCGGCGCGACCAAGTGGCGAATGATCCTGCCGTCGAAGGAGTCACCGGCCAGCGCCACGCCCTCGGTGCCCAGGATGTCGCTGCGCTGCCGACCGCGGGCGCGAATGCCGGGACCGACCCGCATCAGACAGAAGTCGCTGGTGCCTCCGCCGAAGTCGGCAATCAGGACCAGCTCGTCGTGGCTGAGTCGGCTCTCGTAGTGAAAAGCGGCGGCGACCGGCTCGTACTCGAACACCACGTCGGAAAACCCACCGAGGCGCAGCGCCTGCTTGAGCCGCCCCAGTGCATAAGCCTCGACGTCGTCCTCCTCGCTGCCTGGCGCGTCAGCGTCTTCATCTCGTGAACCAACAAAGCGCACGGGACGCCCGACCACGATCCGCGACGGCAGCGTCCCAAACTGGGTCACCGCCGCCCGGTGCAGGTCGCGCGCAATCAGGCCGATCAGCGCCTCGAGCGTGAACTTGTGGCCGAAGACCTGGGTGGCCTGAAACAGCCGACTCGCCAGATAGCTCTTGAGCGACTGGAGCAGCCGACCCTGACCGTCCGCCAGCAGGTAGTGCTCGATGGCCTCGGGTCCGGCGGTGCTGAGCGGGCGACGGTCGGGGCCCAGCTCCTCGGGATCGAAGTAGAGCACGGAGCGAAAGGTGTCAGTGGTAGTCGACCCAACCGGAAACCGCGCGAGCTGCACTTGTCCACCGGTAGCGGCGGCAATCGCGCTGTTGGTCGTTCCAAAATCGAGCCCCAAGGAAAGCGACATGGCGGCGCAGCATAGTCGGGAAGACGCCTGACGCAACTTGCTGCACGGGCGCCCACGGTGCCTCCGCGCGCGGGCTTTGCCTGGTGGGCAGCAGGTGGCTACGATGTCTTCTGTGATGCGTCGTTTTCGCCAGTCGGTCGTGCCGGGCTCGTTTGTCGTCGCGGCACTCGTGCTGTTGTCGTCGCCGAGCGCGCCGCGGGCCGACCTGTGGAGCTACGAGCACGATGGAGTGGTCTACTTTAGCAACGTTCCACCATCGGGACGTGATGGTCATCGCTGGACGGTGGTGTCGCGCAGCGGGCCGGGCAAAGCGCAGGCGGTGTCAGGAGTGAGCGGCTGCGAGCGCTCACGGGCCGACGTGGTGCCGTCGCAAGATCAGAACCCCGAGCGCTTTCATCGCTACGACCGCCACATTGCCGAAGCCTCGACGGTGTACGGGTTACCAGAGGCGCTGATTCGGGCGGTTATCAAGGTCGAGTCGGACTACGATCCACGCGTCGTCAGCTGTGCCGGAGCGCGGGGTCTTATGCAGCTTATGCCCGACGTTGCCACCGAGCAGCACGTGAGCGACGTCTTTGAGCCGCGCAGGAACATCCTCGGGGGCTCGCGGCTGCTGCGGCTGCTCGCCAATCGCTTTCGCGGCGATCTGGTGCTGACGATTGCCGGCTATCACGCGGGTGCGGGCGCGATCCAAAAATACGATGGCGTGCCGCCCTATGAGACGACGCAGCAGTACGTGCGGATGGTGCTCGGCGAGTACCAGCGCGAGCGGGCGAGGCTGGGAGACAAGAAGTGAGCGTTTGGCTGCGCCGCTTCTCTGCGACCTATCGAACGGCTGTTGCGGCAGAGGCAGCGGGCGAGTACATCGAAGCAGCCAAGTCCTACGCGCTGTGCGACGAGCGACACAAGGCTGCCGAGATGCATATTCTCGAAGCGGCGCGGCGGGCGGTGCCGGGCAGTGCCGTCGGAGAGCTGCTGGTGGCGGTGAACCTGCTGCTCGACGACGGCGAGGCTCCGTCGGCTCTGCTCAAGCGACTGGGCGAGGGGCTGCTCCGGCTTCTGCGCAGTCGAGATCTCGTCGATAGTGACCGCGAGCTGGCGCTGCATGCGGCGCGGGCGCTGTCGCGGGCGGGGGAGCCGCTCCTCGCTGCCGAGGCCTACGAGCGGGCCGGCGATGTCGAGCGGGCGGTCGAGATGCTCCAACAAGCTGGCGATGTCGAGCGGGTCGAGCAGCTCCTCGCCGTCCAGGCCAGCCACCGTCAGCAAGCCCAGCACGAGAAAGAGCTGTTTGCGGCCTATGAGACGGCGCTGCTCCTGGGTCGGCGCGATGAAGCACTCGGGAAGCTGCGGGCCCTCGTCGAGATCGCGAAAGATAAGCGTGAGCCGCAGCGACTGCTCGATGAGCTACGACGCAGGCTACTCACCGCCGGGGTGATCGAGTTGCTGGTGACGACGACCGTCGAGACCCCGGCGCTGCTGAGCGGGCGCTCGCTGTGTGCCATGCCTCCGCTGCTGATTGGGCGCGGCGAAGAGTGTGGGCTCGTCCTCACCGACCCAGGGGTGTCGCGTCAGCATGCCCGGCTGCATTTCTCGCCGGGTGCAGGCTTTGCGGTGTCGGATCTAGGCAGCAAAAACGGCACGCTTCTCGACGGTTTGCAGCTCGTCGAGGGCGCGACGCTGCGACTGCGGCGCGAGGGTGAGCTGGGCATCGGTCAGCACGTTCGGATGTCGTTTCTGTGCGAAGGTCAAGTCCTATCGCTGAAGGTGCGAACCGGGATGCGACGCGGAGTGGTGCTGCGGCTGGGGGCGGGTGTGCTGCCACTGCTCGGTCAGGTGGGGCTGCGTTTCGACGGTGGGCGTCCTCTGCTGGTGGGGGCGGGTGAGGATCTGCGCCTCAATGGTCAGCGGGTTCCCTCGGGGGGGCAGCTGCTCCATGGGGATGTCATCGAGGTCGGTGCCGTGCGCGTCGAGGTGGCCTAGCGATGTCGATTTGGCAGCGCTTGCGGTCGCGGCTGCGTCCTCGGCAAGCTCAGGCGACGGCGTTGAGTCGTGCGCAGGTCCAAGCGGGTGCCGGCGACGATCCGCTCCAGCTGCTCCATCGCTATAGCCAACAGGCGGGTCACCTGACGCAGCGGCCAACCCAGGTCGAGCCGGCGGTGCTGGCGGCGCTGTCGTCGCTGATTGAATCGGGTAACAAAGACGCGGCGTTTCGGATCGGACTCAGTCTTTCGCGGGCGGTGCCGACGGACTTGGCGCTTCTGCGGCTGCTCGTCGAGACACTGTGCCGGGCGCAGCGCTTCGCCGAATCCATCGCGCTGCTTGAGCAGGCTCTCCAGCTCGCCCCACCGTCACAGTCGCTGCGCTTTTTGTTCCTTTTGGCCGAGGCTGAGCTGGCGGTCGGGAATCTGCCGTCGTCGCGTCGTAGGCTCGCCGAGCTGCTGGCGCTTGATCTGCACTACCCCGAGGCGCGCGCTCGTCTTTTGGCGCTTGCCGAGTCGCGTCCGCAGCGGGCCTGGTTGGCCGATCCGCAGAGTCTCTCGGGTCAGGTCGAGCGAGCGGTTCTGCCGACGGTAGCAATGGTGACCAGTGGTCGCTATCAGCTGCTCCACGAGCTGGGGGCAGGGCGGACCGGGACGGTCTATCGGGCGCTCGACCGCGAGCTGGGCTGTGAGCTGGCGCTCAAGGTGTTTCATCCCCATCTGCGGCAGCGCGGCGACGACGATACGCTGCTACGGGTGCTCCACGAGGCGCGGCTGCTCTCGGCGGCCCGTCATCCCGGCATCGTGGCGCTCTACGCGGTGGAAGGCGACGAACTGGGCGACGGCAAGCAGCTCCCCCTTCTGGCCATGGAGCTGTGCCAGGGCGGTTCCTTGCGGACGCGGCTGTGCGAGGGACTGCTGCCTGTCGAGGTTGTGCTGCTACGGACCCTGGAGCTGCTCGAGACGCTCGCTGAGCTGCACGCCGGCTCGGTCTCGCACGGTGACCTCAAGCCGGAAAATCTGCTGTTTCGCGGAGATGGTCGCTGTCGTTACCCGCTACCCGTCGAAGAACAGCGGCGAGGCGATCTGGTGATTGCCGACTTTGGCCTGTCGCGTCTGGGCGGCGGGACCTTTGGAGCGGGGATCGGGACGCTCGGCTATCTGTCGCGAGAGCGCTTCCTCGGGAGTCCGCCGGCCCCGGCAGCCGATGTCTTTGCCGTCGGGGTCATTCTCTGTGAGATGCTGCTCGGCGAGCTGCCGTCGGGCAGTGCGGATCTTCCGTCGCGCACCGAGCCGGTCTCGGGACCAGCCATCCTACAGCACGCTCGACTGTCCCACCTCGGGAGTCGCGAGCCGGCGCTGCGGCAGCTTCTGTCCACGCTGCTTACCGAGGAAGCTTCGGTCCGTCCGACGGCGATGGGGGCCGTCCGGCAGCTTCGCCAGCTGCTTTGAGGGCGGGCAGCTCGACGCTGAGGCAGCCGGAGACTCGAGCACGGTTTTCGGCCAGGTGTTCTTCGGCGCGGCTCAGATAGGCCTTGGGCACCGTTGCTGGCGCGGCTCGCAGGTAGCTTGCCAGCAGCGCTTCTCGTTCGCAGCTCGGTGGCTGGAGCATCGCCTGGAAATAGTCGCGCTCGGCCATCGGAACAAAGTCGCTCATCTTCAGGAATCGCAGCCCCACGTCATGTCGCCTCAGCTGGCTCATCAGCCGGGTCGGTCGCTGTCGCTGCGTGCGGTCGAGCGCCACCAACAGTCCGGCACAGCTGCGCGAGACGTTGACCAGCGGCTGTAGCGGCGGCTCGTCGAGGCAGGCTTGACGGAATACCTGCGCGGCTTGGTCGGGAAGTCCCTGCGCGAGCAGCGCGTCGCCCAGCCGGTAGAGCAGTCGCTGCGTCGGCCCATCGTGGAGGATCATCCGTCGATATTGCTCCGTCGCTAGCTCATGTTCGCCCCGTCGGCTCTGACACAGCGCTCGACCCAGCAGGATCGCCTGCCGGTCTTTCCACTGCATGTCCACCAACGGCGGTGTGCCGGGCTGGTGGCTTGGCTCAGGACTGCCGTAGCTCGACAAAATCTGCTCAAACAGCGCCGCGCCTTCCTGACAGGCGGTCTGCTCGGCATAGGTTACCGTGAGCGCGATCCAGGCTTCCCGACGCTCGGGCATCATCCTGGTGGCATCGAGCAGCTCGCTGACCGTCCGGCTCAGGTCGGCTCCCGGCGCGGTCTGGCCAAACAGGATCTGACTGCGGGCGCGCTGCACGGTTTGATCGTAGAGGCTGCTCGGATCGGAACCGGGTCGGCTCGCACAGCCCCAGATCGACAGCGCACAGTCACGGGTTACCTTGCGAAACGCCCCTTTTGGTTCTTCCAGCGACGGAATGGACTGGGCGAGAACTCCGACCGGAGCGAGCCAGAGCGTCGCCAGAAGGAGTCGCACTGGGAACATCGCTGCCATCGCCCGTCACCGCGCCTCGAAGTGGATGGGCAGGGCCAGCTCGTCGTTGTCGTCATTGCCAGCCGCGGCGGGCGGGAAGCGGAAGCGCTGGAGCGTGTTCTGAACGCAGCGCACCAGCTCAGCGGCGGGTGGCATCGCCGAGGACTGGCTGCCGGTCGGTTTCCACGAGCCACGCTCGGTCAAGGTGTTGTCGAGCGGCTGCACCAGCAGGACTGCTCCGCTGGGGTCGACGATAAGTGCCACCAGCATGTCACCGCCCAGCCGTGGCGCCCGACGCAGTCCCTGCGCGTAACACTGCCGAAGATCGAGGATGCGCTCCCGGACCGCTCTGCCGACCTCGTCCTCGCTGCGGTGCTTCTCGCCGCTGCCCGAGCTGTCCTCGGGCGCAAAGTGCGGGGAGCCAATCTGCACATTGGCGTGAAACAGCTCAGAAAGTGGAATGCCCGGCAGCTTCTGTAGCTCGTCCTGATGCTCTCGGGCGCGCGGGGTGTAGCGGCTCCTCGGCAGCTCCGACGTAAACTGGCGGAAGCTGCGCAGGGCTTCGTCGCGGTTGCCAACCGCCTCGGCAATCAGTCCATCATAATAGTAGCGATCTCCGTCGGGAACAAAGAACACCTCGTCGCCTTGGTAGATGCGCAGGCCGGGGTCCGCCGCCAGGGACCGACTGAGCGCCTCACGACTCTTCTGCACCTGCCCATCGCGGTCGTAGGCCACCGCAAGTCCCAGCGCATGCAGCGCACCTTGGTCGCCGGTATCGAGCTGCTCGGCTTGGCTGTAGCGACGAATCGCCTGGTCCAGCTTGCCCATCGCCATCAGCGCCTCCGCCGAGTTCGAGAGCAGCGTCGCCTGCTGGTGCCGACTTGGGAACAGCAGCGAATCGGGCTCACCGGGGAGCAGACGCAGCGCCCGGTCATATTCCCCCACCGCCTCCTGAAACCGACCGATGTGCGACAGCACAATCCCAAGCTGGGTCGCGATCTCGAAGTCCCAGCTGCCGGTCTCGTCATACACGCGGGCCTGCTGAAGCTCCTTGATCGCCTGCAGCAGCGCCGCACTGCCAAGCTCGGGCCGCGACAGCCACTCGCCCATCCACACCCGCGCCTCGACATCGCTCGGCTCAATCTGGAGCGCTTTGTGGAGCAGCGACAGCGCCTGCTGCGTCAAGCTGATCCGCTCGGGATGGTCGCGCCGCCTGTGCTTGAGCGCCGAATAGTACAGAATGCGGGCGTTTTCCTTGAGCCGATGGAGCTGCTGCGCTTTGTTCCTTCCAGTCGGTCCCGGCAGCACGTCCGCCGCGTGTCCAAACGGACCGAGAAGGAGCACCACCAGAAGCCAAACCGCCGAGCGCAGCCACATACGCGCAGTATAGCGGGGCGGGTGGATTCCTACGGCGACTCGTTGCGCAGGATGACAAACTGGTTCGTCGCGTTGTTGAAGCCAGCGACCACGTCCGGCTTGTGATTCCCGTCCAGGTCGTCGACCTCGAGGTAGATGGGGCTGGAAAAGGAGCCGCCACTATCGGTGTAGACGGCGAGCGGTGGCAAGTAACTGCCCTGGCGATCGGCTTGCAGGACATATATCGAGCTGGTGGTGATGTCTCCGTAGACCAGATCCGGCCAGCCATCGCCACTGAGGTCCGCAGCCAGCACTGCCGACGACGATTTGACCGTTGGCACCAGCAGATCTCCGGCGGTCAGCGTTCCCCGCTCGTTGTGAAGTATCTGGAGACCAAACTTGCAGCCCACCACCACGTCATTCCAGGCGTCGTGATCGAGATCGGCGGTCGCGAGCCCGTTCGGAGCACAGGCCAAGAGCGCGGCGACCGGACTTTGCACAAGCTTGCCAGTGCCGTCGTTGACGAAGATGCGCAGCGAGTCCGAAGTGTCCAGCACCAGCAGGTCTTCGAGTCCGTCTCCACTGATGTCAGCGGCGGTCATCAGTCGGACGGAGATACCACTCGCCAGTGTGACCGGTGAGCCGGCGGTTCCATCCTTGCCAAACGGCACCATCGCCAGCGTAGACCCGAAGTCGCTGAGTGCGACGCTCTGGGTCTGGTCGCGATCGAGCTTCAGGCCCGTCAGACGGGAGACGCTGCCGAAGACCGAGCTAGCGGCGCCGGGGGTGAACGCTCCTTTGCCGTTTCCTAGGAAGACCTGCACCCCATCGCGGACTGCCACCAGGAGGTCGAGGTTGCCATCGCGATTGTTGTCCGTCGCAACCATGCCTCTGGGGGGCGTAAGGTTGGTTCCGGCCACGGTAGACACGGAGACTCCCAGGGTGCCGTTGCCGACGCCGGCCAGCACAGTGAGCAGCGGCTGGGAGCTAGGAACGAAGACGAGGTCGCTTCTGCCATCACCCGTGAAGTCGCCGGTCAGGAGGTCTCTGGGAGCCAGCGTATCTTTGCCCAGCACCGGAACAAAGCGGAGAGACTCCGAATAATAGGTAAACAGATCATCACGACGCACGCTGTGGCCGGTCGGATTCACCAGCTCGATGGGTGTCCACCAGTGACCTTCTTGGGAAGAGGGGAGGGTGAACGACAGCTCGGTGGCGGAATGGACTTTGACGTCGGCAATCGGTAGTCCGTCCCAGCGCACTTTGATGCCGGGAAGGAAGCGCTCGCCGATCAGCTTCACCGTGCCCCCGCCACTGGTCGGGACCAGATCAGGAGTCACCGCATGAAGTGACAGCGCGGCGTGACAGATCTGCTCTTCCTGATCGCAGATTTCATCGGCCAGACACAGCTCTGGAGACGAGACACAGTTGTCCGGATTGGGAATGCTCAGCGACCCCCACAGCGACTGACAACTGGTGAGAAGGCCAGCACACAAGGCCGCGAGCATGGTTCTCTTCATGGTGACTCCGCGTGACTCTCCGGGGACAGCTGCGACAGAGCCCAAGGCCCCGCGGCTTCTGTAGGAACAGGACGGAGGTCGCGATTCCGTGGACCCGGGATCGCCAGTAGGACCGCTCCGGTGATGCTCAGTACTGCGCCGGCAGCGACGAAACCTGCGCCAGTAGGAGTCGTCTCATAGAGCCGTGTGCAGGCCATGAGCGGAGGCGCCGCCGGTTCCACACACTGACCAGATACCAGCAATGCAGAGACTCCCAAACCGGCCAGTCCCAGACCAACTCCCAAGCTGGTCAGTCCAGCTGCAATTCGCCAGCGTGGCCGAGGTCGGCGCTCGGGCGGTAGCTTGACAATCAGCGGCGCGATTTCCTCGGCTACCAGGGTCGCAAGTACATCGGTGCGCTGTTTGGACAGAGTCTCTGTCCGCTGCTGCCACGGCTTGAATCCTGGCTTGTGCAGCGTGACTTCGGCGGGGCCCGCGAAGCGCGGCAGATCGAGCGGCGTGGCACCCACTTTGCGACCACCAATCTGCACCATTGCTCCGGCGGGCTGGCTGTCGATGTGAAGCGTGCCGCGTCCGCGGTTTTTGGCTTCCGCAAGCAGGCGCGGTAGGACTCCGGAAATCGACTCTGCAAGCACTCCTTCGCTACACGGACTACATGGGAAGGAGGCCTGGGAAGCCACTTCACCCATCTCGGTATCGAGCAAAGAGAGCGTCACCGAGCCACCGGCAGAGCTGGCGGCTTGCACTCCGCTCAGCGTCAGAAGATAGTCGGCGAAGGACTGCTCGGCGATGCGAATCGTGCAGCGCGCCTCTCCCTTGCATTCCTCCCGTCCGCTCGGTGGCGGCGGAAGCACAAACAGACCACTTTTGCGAATGCTCTCTGTGAGCAGTGGATGTGGATTGGGAGTCCCGTGGGGCAGGTCGCCGTCCAGCTCCAGCAGGGCAGTCGGGAGTCTTACCACAGCGATTTGTCCGGCATTCTGGCTCGTGCTTTGGCCCGCACTTTGGGGCGTCAGCTGGTACGCCCGATGGGCCTCTGCATCGATCGTGGTCCGCCACTCTGTGGTCGCACTCTTGATCAGCAGGGAGTGCTTTCCCGCCGGCAGAAGCAGCGGAAGTGGCAGCGGCAGGATTCCCACCAGTCTGGTGTCGACAAAGACCCGCTGTGGGGGGTCCCATGACAGCACCACTTCACTGCTCTGTCCCTGCGGTTGCGAGACAATCCGTTCGGCTTCTGCGTGCTGCTGAGCGTTCCTTTCACTGGCCGGACTGCTCACCAGATAGCGTCGCAGCAGATCCTGCGCGAGGATGGTCTGTCCCTCGGCATAGGCGACAATTCCCAGCTGATACAGAGTGTCTGCGCTGGGATCAATCAGGTACGCATCCGACAGCGCCGCATACGCTGCGACAAAGTTGCGAGCCGCCAGCGCCATCACTCCCTGCGCAATCAGGGGCGCGCTGCGATCGGCAGCCGACTGGGTGACCGCATGCACGGCCCGAGGCTCCTTGGCCTCCGCCACATCGAACGATGGCAAAAGTAGCGCAAGCAGCAGCGTGAGCCGCTGCACAGTGAGTCTACGGTGTGACATTTTTCAGCAGATTCAGTTTACCGTTTCGCCCAGCCGTAACAACGTCCGCCTTGCCATCGCCGGTTACGTCCGTGTCAACGAAAATCAATTTCCCGATGCTGAGGATCTTAAATAAGCCGGTGCACTATTGCCGTATGCAGGCTGATTTACTGTCTCTGGTGTTACATCAGTTTGGTGGATCTGCGCTCG
>Ga0154020_10000315_pt1 | contig 58206 bp, 46 predicted proteins | sample Klosneuvirus_201_FD_109709 | JGI IMG/M metagenome (GOLD analysis project Ga0154020, IMG submission 109709) | Active sludge microbial communities from wastewater, Klosterneuburg, Austria - Klosneuvirus_20160825_MG | ecosystem: Engineered > WWTP > Aerobic digester > Activated sludge | place... | reverse complement strand
GCTATCCATGGCAGGCATCCGCAGCGTCGGGCTGAACCAAACCTACACGACATTAACTTCGGCCTACAATGCCGCCGTGAATGACGATACGCTCTTGATCTCGCCAGGAGTGTACAGTGAAACGGTCAGCTCGACCAAGAGATTGCATTGGATTGGCGCGGGACATGACCGCGTGATAATCTACGGTAGGTTGATCCTGAATGCGGGGTCAGACGGCACGCGAATAGAGGGACTGTATGCTATTGGTGGCTACTTTAACGCTGGTATCGTGCAGTTAGCGGCTGGTATTGATCTCATTGAGATCAAGCGCTGCCGAATTCGAAATACGTACGCAACAGCAACCTATGAAGCCTACGGCATACAACGAACGGCATCACTTGGCGGTCGCTTGACACTTGAGAGTTGTATTCTTGAGCAGCCTTTCAACGGGTCAACTTGGGGGGCGCATCTTGACTTGAACGGTGATGTCGTCACTATCAAGAATACTATCTTTTGCAACTACGGAAACGACAACTCGCAAAATATAAGACGCAGAGCCTTTCGAAATCTCCCGCAATCACTATCAGTCGAAAACTGCGTATTCACAAACTTCTCGCTGATCTTTGATCTGGCCATCACACCCCCGATTCGATTTCATAACAACGTGGTGCATGATTGGGCCGGGTCACCATCCTGGGCGAGTTTCTCTCTGGATGGTCTGGATTTCGCCTTCAACGCCTCGACCTCAATTGCTCCCCCGGGCACCGACGGCATTTTGCTCGTAGGTGATCCGTTTGTCGAGTACGACGAAGGAGTAAATTACGTCTATGGCGTCTCCGACCTTCACCTTGCGGCGGGTTCTCCTTGCTTTGATGCTGGTGATCCCGCGGTTCTGGACTTAGACAATTCCCGTAGCGACATGGGCATTTACGGAGGACCGACTCCTTTCGTGGAGTACGGCGCACCGAATTATCCCTTTGCGGTTGACTTAACAATTCCGACGAGCATGACGGCCGGACAGCAACTGCCGATTCAAGCCGCGGGTAGAATTGGGGCGGGGTACTGATGAAGTACACTCTACTTTTGCTAATGGTACTCGCCACGCAGTGCTGGTCGCAACAGATCAACTCTGCTGAATATTGGGTGGATAGCGATCCTGGCGCAGGCAACGCCACGAGCCTGACGATTGCTCCATCGGGCGAGTCAGTGTTCAGCGGAAACGTCGATATGAGCACGCTTACTATTGGTTTGCATTTACTTGGTGTGCGCTTTAAGGACGACCGCGACATCTGGGGTTCTAACGAAGCGAGATTGTTTTATGTCCTGGGCGGCAATGTGGCCACAAATCTGACTGCCGCTGAATACTGGGTAGACACCGATCCCGGGGATGGAAATGGAACCGCGCTTGCGATCTCCTCGGGTCCGAACCCGGTCGCCGTGTCGAGCCTTCCACTTGAAGCACTCCCGATTGGATTACACTCGGTCGGCGTGCGCTTCAAAGACAGCCGCGAGATTTGGGGACTGCCAGAAGTCAGATTGTTTTACGTACTCGGCGGCAACTTCGCAACAGATCTTACTGCCGCGGAATACTGGGTAGACACGGATCCGGGAGCAGGAAGTGGAACAGCCTTGACGATTACGCCTGGAACTAATCCAGTCGCCGTGTCGAGCCTTCCACTTGAAGCACTCCCGATTGGATTACACTCGGTCGGCGTGCGCTTCAAAGACAACCGCGACATTTGGGGATTGTCAGAAGTCAGATTGTTTTATGTGCTGGGGAACGTCCCTGCCGAGAACATCATCGCAGCCGAGTATTGGCTCGATAGTGACCCCGGAGCAGGAAATGGAACAAGTATCGCAATGTCGCCCGGACAATCGCCCGTACTCGATTTGGAATTTCCGTACAGTGAGCTTGGGGTTGGTCTGCATCAAGTTGGCCTTCGCTTCAAAGATGACCGAAACATCTGGGGCCCGTCGGAAGCCAGATTGTTTTATGTTATCTCGCCGATTCAGGCTGCTTATGGCAATACGCTGACTTCAGCCGAGTATTTCATCAACTATGATCCGGGTCCGGGCGCCGGTGTGCAAATCCCCTTGCCAACCGACGGCAATTGGGACAGCGCGTTTGAGACCATCACCGACAGCATCGAGCACATTCCAGGCGGTTGGCATTGGATCGGGCTGCGGTTTCGAGATGAGCGCGGCGTGTGGGGTTCAATGATCGTGGACACTTTCGTAGTCCTTCCGATCCTCACGATTTTGCCAACGACCCCTCCGGTATTGAACTGGCAATCAGACAGCAGTTCGATGTATTACGTACACCGCTCCGCTATCTCGGGTGGCCCGTTTGCGATTATTGACTCCACCACGGCAAGAACCTACACGGACATAGAGAACCCGCCAGCTCCTTCGACAAGGTTCTATCGAATTACCCAGAGGTTGGACGACGCGCTTGCGACGTTCCGATTGCCCGCAGAGCCGCAACAAGCGAAGGTGATTGCGAGAGCACCACTCGGAATGTCGAAACCACCCTCTGAAGCTGGAACTCGAAAACAATCGAATGACAATACTGAATAATGGAGAGACCGATGAAACTCGCAATTGGGGTACTAGATTGTTTTCCGTTATCGCATTTGGTACAAAAGGATCGGGGCTATTACGGCGTAGTATGAAGGTGTAAGTTCAGTCGGGAAGCCCACGCTTTGGCAATTCCACCCCGTGGTCCTGTCCATGGCATCCACTTGAGGTCACTTGGTTTCACCTGCATCGAACAAACCGTCTGCACTTGGTTACATTTGATTCGAGCGATGAGTTAAATCAATGATTTAGAAATAGATGCATGTTAGGACTGTCACGCCGGAGGTCGCGGGTTCGAGTCCCGTCGGCCCCGCTAAAAAACAAGGGTTTACCAGAAATGGTAAACCCTTTTGATTTGTAGTGGACCCATTGTGGACCCGTTTGGACCTAACATCATCCACTTTGCCCGTTGCCAAAGTCTAACTGGTTTACAGACCTTTACAACCGAAAAAAACTTCACTCAAGCCTCGGGTATCTCTCTCCGATGGACTTCGAAATCAAACAGAATCAACCCGCCGCAGCCCATCTATTACTGTACAACTGACTATCCAGAAAATGGGGTTCAGGCCGAGGTAACGCCTCCAAATTCCAGTTTTTGTAATTAAGACGTTCATAGTCTGATTCTAAGCTTCTTAATAACATTGGTGTTTGTTAAGGTAAACTTTGCGCGCGTTATTGAAGATCGTTGCTTCCTATGAACTTAATTTATATGATACTATGTGTAGGTTTTGACCCCCACGATTGTAAAACAACATGCCGCAAACAATGTCGTCCAACGATATAAGTGAAAAATACCACATACAGATTCCGGATATAAATATCTGGAAAGGCATGGTGTCCTGCCAGATTGGGTGCCCAATCCATACTGATTCCGGACGCTACGTGCAGTTGATCGCCGATGGGAAGATCGAGGATGCCTTCAAGACGGCACGCTCGCCGAATCCTTTTGCCAGTGTCTGCGGCCGCGTGTGCGCGGCTCCGTGTGAAGATCACTGCCGGCGCGGAAAGATTGACGCTCCGGTGACGATTCGCGCCTTAAAGCGATACGCAACTGAGAAATTTGGTGTGGAATCGTTATCACCGCGTACCGTAGATGCGCTGTTTGAAGGTGCCACAGAACAGGGCAACAAGTGGGCATGGCATCTTCCCATGCAGCTTCAGACGCGCAAGAATATTGCTGAGGGCCGTCAAGTCGCTGTGATCGGATCGGGGCCTGCCGGTCTTTCGTGCGCACATGATCTATCGCTGATGGGCTACAAGGTCACAGTCTTCGAGGCGAGCGGCGTTCCCGGCGGCATGCTGCGGCACGGCATACCGGAATACCGTCTCCCTCGCTCGATCATTGACCAAGAGGTGCACCGGATTGAGTCCCTTGGCGTGAAGATTCGCTACAACACGCCGCTTGGTGACAAATACGGGCTTGCGGAACTTCGTACAGAGGGATTCGAGTCCATTTTCATATCAGTCGGCACACAGCGGGGCCGCAGTTTGGGCATTGAGGGCGCTGAGCTTGATGGCGTGATAAAGGCGGTAGACTATCTGCTGAACATTAATAACGGATACAGAGTCCCTGTTGGGGACCGCATTCTCGTCATCGGCGGCGGTTTTGTGGCGTTTGATGCTGCGCGCACAGCACTGCGCGGCATGGAAGAAAAGGACCAAACGAACCTTCATACGGCAGTAGATGCTGCACGCACGGCACGCCGGGGTGGCGCGAGTGAAGTACACATCGCTAGTTTGGAATCCTTTGCGGAGATGCCCGTGCTTCGCTCGGCGCAAGGACTCGAGGAGTTTGAAGAAGCGGTGCGCGAAGGAGTTAAATTTCATCCACAGCGGGGACCACGCAAGCTCCACGGGACGGGAGGGAAGCTACAGCGGGTGGAGTTTCGTGGAGTGAAACGCACTTACGATGAGAACGGACGCTTTGATCCTCAGTACGATGATAGCCTAACCGAGCAGCTTGAAGTGGACACGGTGATTCTTGCGGTAGGCCAGCAAGCAGACTTGTCCTTCGTCAAACCCGGCGATGGCGTCGAGCTGACTCCCGCAGGTTTTGTAAAGATAGATCCGGCGACACTGGCAACCACAGCGCGGGGCATCTTTTCAGGTGGTGACGTTGCTTTCGGCCCACGGAACATTATTGATGCCGTTGCCAACGGAAAGCGTGCCGCGCTTTCGATAGACGAGTATCTTCGCGGCAGTAAGCCAAAGACTTACTATTCGCTGGAAATCGAGAAGATTCCGACCCGTGCCTTTATGCGACCTAGGGACTACGAGAATCACGCGCGAGAAGCGCCTCCCACAATCGAGTTGGGGAGACGAACGGGCATCTCCGAGGTCGAAACAGGATTCACGGCAGAACAAGCGCGGATTCAGGCTGAGCGCTGTCTGGCCTGTCATATCCAGACTATCTACGATCCTGAGAAGTGCGTCTTGTGCAATCGCTGTGTGGATGTGTGTCCGGAGTTCTGCCTCAAAATCGTGCCGCTTGAAGACTTGGATTTTGATGATGCGACGCGCGCAAGCATGGTGGAACACTACATGCTGAATCCTTCGGAAACGGCTTCCGCAATGATCAAGGACGACGAAAAATGTATTCGCTGCGGTCTTTGCGCCATCCGCTGCCCGACCGACGCCATGACTATGGAGTTGTTCTACTATGAGGAACGTGAAGGTTCCCTTTCACACATCTTATCTGAAGCAAACGCATAATATCTGACCAACCATAACGCGAGATGAAATTGTCAATCAAATCAGCCCCCGAGCATTCTGCGGCGGCACCCAAGAACGAGGTGAAGGATCCGTCGCGTCGCGCCTTTTTGCAGAAACTTGGAGTTGTCGGAATTCTGGCAAGCTTCGGTGGGATGTTTTTCCAGTCCTTTAGATCCTTGGTCCCCAACGTTCTTTATGAACCGGATATTCGTGCGAAGCTGGGAGATCCCTCGAAACTTCCCGAGGGCATGACCTTTCTTGAGGATAAGCGGCTTTTTATCTTTCGAGAGGGTAGTTCCTTCTACGCAATCTCCGCGACTTGCACGCACTTAGGCTGTACAGTGAAATATGCCAAGCTGAACCAGCCCAAAACCGTCGAGATAGACGGCGCGCAAAAGGAAGTTGATTTTGAGTTCCACTGTCCGTGTCACGGATCGAAGTATTATGCGGACGGCACCAACTACGCAGGGCCGGCACCGCGCCCCCTCTATTGGCGAAAACTGGAAATTGCTCCGGATGACGGACAGCTTGTTGTAGATATGGGAGCTGAGGTTGACCATAATTTTCGTCTCACGGTGTAAGGAATCCTATGGCTAAAGAATCAACAACCGTGAAAGAAACGACCCTTCAGAAGATGAAGCGCAGTTTGCTGTGGACTTGGAATCCGCAAGGCGAACGGGAAGCTGGAGATTCCATCGTGAAGAATATTCTTCTTCACTGGTTTCCCAACAAAATAAGCCTCGGCAGCATGTCATGGTCCTACTCCATGTGGCTTGGCACGATCTCCTTCATGCTTTTTGTCATCTTGACGATTACGGGCATGATATTGATGTTCTTCTACGTTCCTTCAGTGGAACGGGCTTACGCTTCCGTAAAGGACATCGAGTATGTCATCTCCTTTGGCTGGCTCTTGCGGGGCGTACATCGTGTCGCTGCGCACCTGATGGTTGCCTCAGTCTTCTTGCACATGATGCGCGTATTCTTGACAGGAGCCTATAAGAGCGGACCCGCCCGGGATTCCAATCGTCCACTCAATTGGATCATTGGAATCGTTCTCCTGTTGGCTACGTTTCTACTGTCTTTCACGGGTTATCTGCTACCGTGGGATCAACTCGCATTCTGGGCGATAACGGTCGGCACGAATATCGGGAAAGCGGCTCCCATTGCCGGAGAGTGGATTCAGTATCTGCTTTTGGGCGGGCACACGATTGATCAGGGTGCGCTGATTCGTTTCTACGTGCTTCACGTGTTCTTCCTTCCGACTTTGGTCTTCCTCCTGTTCTTCTGGCATATGTGGCGTATTCGCAAGGACGGCGGTCTAGCTATTCGCGACAAGGAACTACTGAACAGCCAACCATCACTGACTTCCGCGGTCAGGACCAAGACGTATTCACTACTCGGTATTCGGAATGGCACAAGCGTGCACGTTCAAAACAAGATGCTGGATGAAGAAGCCAACACGGTTCCATCCTCACCCAACCTTGTACGCCGCATGTGGCTGGTCTCGGTTGGCACGATTGCGCTGTCTCTCCTGCTGGCTTTGATTGTCAAAGCGCCTCTTGAAGCGCCAGCCAATCCGCTTGTGACACCCAACCCTGCAAAGGCCCCGTGGTATTTCCTTTGGCTTCAGGAAATCGTTACAATCACCACATTCTCGATAGGTTCGCTAACTATCAACGGTGCGTTGATCGGTGGAATTATTTTACCCGGCGTGCTCGTCGCCTTGGGCGTGTTCTGGCCTTATGTTGACAAGTCCGGCTATAACTCAGTTGGCGTATGGTTGCCGAAGGAGCGAAGAGGGCAGAACACCGCCTTTCTGATCGTCTGCCTGATTATTGCTACGCTGACAATTGTCGGCACTTTCTTGCGCGGGCCGTACTGGGGCTTTTACTGGCCTTGGGAGATCTGGCCTGAAGCTCCTCTTCACTTCTGATACGGATTCAATCCATGGAACACAGCAAAACCGACATGCCTTTGAATCAACCGAGCAATCGCCGGCGCTTTGTGCGTGTGGATCGCACTCTAGTTGCGCTCCTCAGTCTTGTCATGCTCGCTTTGACCGCCTACACTTTCTACGATTACAACGAAGAAGAGTGGCGTTTCTATCAGAGCGATTTCAAGGCCTATGTCGAAGAAACGCTGGGACCCGAAAAGGCTGCCCCGATTCAGTTCGGGCTGAAGCAGACCTACATCAAGGAGCTTGAGCGCGTTGATCGGTGCGTTACCTGCCACATGGGCATGGAGTGGCAGGGACTGGAGAATGCGCCTCAACCCTACACTGCGCATCCCAAGGGCATTCTCAAAAAGCACCCGATTTCGAAATACGGATGCACGCTCTGTCATGGAGGTCAAGGATACGCCACGGAAACAGAAGCTGCGCACGGTTTGGTCGAGCACTGGGAAGAACCTCTTCTGGGCGCAGAACTCGGTGAGTTCTACGTCATCAATCAACGTGACGCATTGATGCAGATGCGCTGCAATCTGTGTCACCGATACGACAAGCAGACCGAGGGTGCGACCTACATCAACCACGCCAAGAAACTCATCGGCGATAAGGGCTGCCGCGCCTGCCATATCCTTAATGGGCGAGGCGGCACGGTCGGACCCGACTTGACCTGGGAAGGCGACAAGTCACCGGAACAATTCAATTTCGAACGCATCCAAGGTTTCCCAACGCAGTTTTCTTGGCATTTGGCGCACTTCAAGAACCCCAAGGAACTCTCGCCGACGTCGGTGATGCCAAACTTCGGTTTCAACGGCATGGACGCGCAGTCGCTTTCAATGCTCGTGATGAGTTGGAAGAAACATAGCCTGCCTTTGGATTACATTCCCGGGCACCAGGTCAAGGACATCCCGACACCTGAAGAGATCGAGAAGGAAGAGCGGATGTCCACGGGGCCCGGCGCGTTCTTCGTGCGGCACAATTGCTTCCTATGCCATTCCGTTTCCACGCTCGGCATTGAAGCTGCGGCGCAGATCGGTCCTGACCTCGCGCTTGCAGTAGAGGACGTTCAGTCGCGCTTCGGCCGAACGCTGGACGACTTCCTTGCCCGACCGACTGGCACCATGGAAGTGGTTCTTTCAACTTTCATCACGCTGACTCCCGAAGAGAAGGCAGAGGCCGTTGGTTTGCTGCGTCAAGCCTACGAATTGAAGAAGGCCGAGCGCGTTGCCGCACAATAGCGTCGTGAACCGCCTCGGGTCGCTTAACCCGTTTAACAAAGAAATCCATCAATTAAGGCAAACCGACCCCGGAAGGGATCACCATGAATGTCAAAACACTCAAGCTGTTTGCATATGCAATTGCGGTGACGACACTTGCAATTGGATGCGGCGGAGAGAAGGCGCCGAAACGTGGGGGAAGTCGTTCCTCCGGAGCACGTTCTGATGTGCAGGAAGCCGCGATAAAGACCTACGTTGCGCCTGGCGACTTGGATACATACTACTTCTTTGCCTCGGGCGGCCACTCTGGGCAGGTTTATGTGTACGGAATTCCCTCGATGAGGCACATCTCGACGATTCCGGTGTTCACACCGTATCCAGCAACGGGCTACGGTTTCGACAAGGAATCAAAAGAGATGCTGGGTGGCTTCACTTGGGGCGACTGTCACCATCCCGCACTTAGCGAGACGAACGGAGATTATGACGGAAGATGGCTGTTTATGCAAGACAACGCGAATAACCGCGTTGCCCGCATTGATCTCCGGGATTTCAAGACGAAAGAGATCATTGGTCCGCTCCCGAATGTCATGGGAAATCACTGTTCATCCTTTGTAACGGAAAACACCGAGTATATTCTCTCTGGCTCCAGATTCTCCGTGCCGCTTCCAAAAGGAACATTCGCAAGTGTCGAGGATTACGCGACGAAGTACAAAGGAGTAGTAGCTGGCATCAAAGTTGACCCCACGACCGGAAAAATGGCACTCGGCTGGGAGATTCTCATGCCGCCATTCAACTACGACTTGGGTGACGCAGGCAAGGGCCCGAGCAAGGATTGGGGCTTCTGGACCTGCTATAACGCTGAGCGCGCCACAGGCAAGCTTGAAGTGACCGCTTCACAGAGGGATCGCGATTACGTTGTGGCGGTGAATTGGCCCGCAGCCGAGAAAGCGGTCCGAGATGGCAAGGGGAAAATGATGGATGGTGTCCCCGTGCTCGATCCGCTGGATGTCGAGGGAATCGTGTTTTTGATCCCAGCCGCCAAGTCACCTCACGGCGTGGACATCAGCCCGGACGGCAAGTACATTATTGCGTCCGGCAAGTTGCAGAGTATCACCACTGCGTTCAGCTTCGAAAAGATGATCACGGCGATTCAGAAGAAGGACTTTACGGGCAATGAGGACGGAGTTCCTGTTCTGAACTATAACTCGGTCATGGCTGCGGAAGTTAACGTCGGTCTTGGACCGCTTCATACGCAGTTTGACGACAAGGGGTATGCATATACCTCCATGTTCGTGGAAAGCGCTGTTGCGAAGTGGAAGCTTGGCACATGGGAAGTTGTTGACAAGATTCCCGTGGCCTATAATATTGGCCACCTTACGGCCGCAGAGGGCGATACCAAGAGCCCAGACGGAAACTACCTTGTGGCTTTGAACAAGCTCTCACACGGAAGACATCTCAGTGTTGGGCCTTCGCAGCCCGAATCGTCGCAGCTGATTGATATCAGCGGCGAGAAGATGGCCCTGCTTTATGACGCCTTTACAGAGCCCGAGCCGCACTACGCGCAGATAATCAAAGCAGACAAGTTACATCCGATCGAAGTTTATCCCAAGGAGGAGAACAAGAATCCGAATGCAATTTGGGACGTGAATGACGCTAAGGTAACGCGAAACGGCAAAGAGGTGACGGTGCATATGGTGGCTGTTCGTTCGACGCTGACGCCAACCAGTTTTGAAGTGAAGAAAGGCGATCACGTCACGGTACATATTACGAACATCGAGCAGACAACCGACGAACTGCACGGCTTCGGATTGCTGGAGCACAACATTAACATAGTCATTGATCCAGGCGAAACCAAGACGGTCGAATTTATGGCCGACAAGGGCGGAGTTTACCCCTATTACTGCACCAACTTCTGCTCGGCCTTGCATCAAGAAATGCAAGGATACTTGCTGGTGAATAACTGATCGCCGTTAGCGTTTATCTTGCTGACATTCATCCTGAGAGCCGCCCTCGCTTTCGAGCGGAATAGGGCGGCTCTTGCATTCGTAGGGTTCATATATGAAGATGCTTATTGATCGCGCAAATCGCTTTTTTGAATACTCACTTTCGGTTCGCAGCCGCGTTCTTGTGCTTCTGGCGGCTCTCCTGCTCATCCCGGCGCTACTTCTGCCTCTCTGGAAAATGTCTCTCTATTCAAATCAGTTTCCAGACGGCTTGTCCATGCAGATCTTCGCCTACAAACTGGAAGGGGGCCAGAGCGAACTACGCGACGATCTGAAAGAAATCAACTCGCTGAACCACTATATCGGCATGGCGCCGCTTCGCGAGGAAGACTTCACAGAATTCAAATGGATTCCCTTTGTGTTGGGCGCGATTGTCTTGCTCTGCTTGCGCGCCTTGGTGATGGGCAAGATGGCAAAACTGGTGGACGTATTCGTACTTCTGACGTATTTTGGGTTGTTTTCGATTTGGAGTTTCTATCGAAAACTCTATCTCTATGGTCACAATCTTGATCCTACCGCTGCGGTCAAAGTGGATCCTTTCACGCCTCCGCTCTTCGGACATCAGAAGACGGCGAACTTCGACATTTACAACTATCCGGACATCGGCACCTATTTTCTCGCGGCTGTGTCATTAATTCTGCTACTTGCAATGTACTTCTCGACGCGAAGTGATAATCTCAACGCCAAACCATAGTCGCTGGTGCTAATCGTGCGTTACTTCGGGATTCTGTGGATTCTGATTTTCGTTGCCGCCTCGCACGGCTCGAACCTTCAGGAAATAATTGACGAAGCCCTCCCTGGCGATACGGTACGGGTGTCCTCAGGCACACATGTTGGCAACCTGACGCTAAAGACACGCATTGTGCTATTCGCCGACCCCGGAGCAATCTTGCGCGGAACCGGCCAGGGGAGTGTTGTAAAGATTGAGGCCGATTCGTGCGTGGTCATCGGATTTAGGATTGAACATTGCGGCGACATGCTCGTGGATGATGACTCGGGAATACTTGTGACGTCGTCACACAACCTCGTGCAAGGGAATACCTTGTGTGACATTCTGTTTGGGGTTTATCTTCGTGCCGCAGATTCGAATACCGTTGCGCATAACAAGATCGTAGGTAGAGAGAATTTGTCCGTCGGCGAACGCGGGGCTGGCATCCATCTGTGGAATTCGAACCGCAACACGCTAACACAAAACGAGATTTCTGTTTGTCGTGATGGGTTCTATATTCAGAACGCAAACCATACGCACATTACGGAGAACAACGTACATGATTTGCGGTACGGCTTGCACTATATGTACGCGGATTCAAATACTTTTCTGAACAATCTGTTTCATGACAATGTTGCAGGCGCAGCCGTGATGTATTCGCACGGCATCACGATTCGGCACAACGCCTTCTATCGGAATCGCGGTTTTGCCTCCTATGGAATTCTCTTTCAGGACTGCCAGGGAATGACTGTGGATTCCAATGTCATCGTAGATAATGTCTGCGGAATGTTCTTTGAGGCAACGCGTGACAACATCTTCCAGCATAACATCATCGCGCGAAATGACATCGCGCTGTATATGTTTCAGAATTCCACCTGCAATGTCTTTTATGAGAACAACTTCTTCGACAACCTTTCACCGCTTGCGCTTGTTGGAAAACAGTCGGGATCTCACTGGAGTTTCAAGCAGCGGGGTAACTATTGGGGCGACTACGCCGGATACGACATGGACGAAGACGGGATCGGCGATGTTCCGCACAGGATACTGAATGTTTTTGAGTATCTTGAGGGGAATCTTCCTAATGCGAGACTATACCTATACAGTCCGGCTTCGCAGGCGATAGCCGCTTCGTCTCGCGCTTTTCCAATCTTGGAGACTTCGCAGGAGGCGGATTCACATGTGTTGATTCGCCCGGCCGCTCTGAACAGTCTGCCTATACTCGCGAATCTTGAGGCCGCTCTGAACGACGGTAGGCAAGCGAAATCGGATCATCGTGTAATCCCGCTACTCATTTTTCTTGTGGCTACCGCCGCACTTGTCTGGGCGCGGCTTTCCTTCAGACGCGCAGTATGATTCGCATAGAAAACCTCACCAAGCGATTTGGCAAATTCACCGCTGTAGATAACCTCTCGCTGCACGTGAAACAGGGCGAGGTCTTTGCTCTTCTCGGGCCTAATGGAAGCGGAAAGACTACGACGCTGAAAACAATTGTCGGACTGAATCTGCCAACCCTCGGGCGCGTGCTTGTTGCGGGATTCGACGTTGTCAAAAACTCGAAGGAAGCGAAAAGAGCGATTTCCTTTTTGCCTCAGAGAGCGAATTTCCCGGAGAAACTGCATACTCGTGAGGTCATATCGTTCTACGGCAAAGTTCGAGAATTATCTAAGGAGAGATGGGAACAATCTCTTGAACGAGCCGGTTTTGACGGTTTTGGAGACAAGTCAGTTGGCGAACTCTCCGGCGGTATGGCGCAAAGACTCGGATTAGCTATCTTGGCCATGCCGGATGCCCTGATTCTGATTCTCGACGAGCCAACCGCAAATCTCGACCCGCGAGGGGTAAAGCAATTCAGAGATTTTATACTGGAACAGAAATCACGTGGCAAGACAATTTTGTTCTCCACGCATCTTCTCGCAGAAGCGGAAGCACTCGCCGACCGCGTGGGGATTTTTGTGGGTGGCACGCTCACTGCCGTAGAGTCTGTTTCGACGCTACACGAGACTTTCTTGAAATATCAATCTATGGAGGATGTATATTTGCATTATGTGGAATCGCATGAAAACAAATCATAAGCGCATGAGCGGCTTCACCGCATTCCTTGCGCTGTCTTTTATCTTCGGATGTGGCGGGACGGAACTGAAACCTGTAGATCTCTTCCCGGAAGATGAGTGCGCGTTGTGCAGAATGGCAGTGTCAGACCATCGCTTTGCGTCAGAGATACTGATTGACGATGGCTCTGCACTCAAGTTCGATGACTTGAGCTGCCAAAAGGAGTACAGGGACGCCAGAGGCGACGGCAAGACAAGGGCTATCTTTGTGAAGGACTACGATTCGAAAGAGTGGATTCCATTTGACAAGGCCGTAATTGTCCAAACAGGGATGCACACGCCGATGGGATCCGGTCTGGTGGCGGTGAAATCGTCTGAGCGTGCCGAGCAAATCGAGAATCAGTACCCCCCAAGAACGTCCCGGTAGCCAATATTATCGCGCCAAGATGTCATTTCGCGTCATCAGGGCTATCGCCGGTCAGGAGTTGACCGTCAGCATTCGGAACAAGTGGTCCGGCATCTTCGCCACGTTGTTTTGTCTTCTCATCGTGGGTGTCTCCTACGCCGGAGTTGTGATGGAAGGATTTGCGGGGATGGAGAGCTTCACACGAACCTCGGCGAGTATCCTGAATCTCGTTTTGTACATTATTCCTCTCCTTGCGCTGGCTATGGGAACTCTAAGCCTTTCGGGAGACCGTGGCGCTGCTCAGTTGCTTTTCTCGCAACCCGTAGCCCGTAGCGATGTTCTGATAGGGAAATTGCTCGGATTGTTTGTGTCAATCTGCCTATCAACGCTTGCTGGATTCGCCGTTGCTGGTCTGGTCATTGCCTACGCAAACGGATTTGAGGGGCTATGGCGCTTCACAGCCTTGGTCGGATTGTCCCTTCTGCTTGCACTGGTATTCCTTGCCCTGGCGGGACTGGTAGTGATGCTCACGAAACGCGGCGGGAGCTCTTTCGGCTACGCGCTTTTTGTATGGTTCTTCTTCGTTCTGTTCTACGACTTGATTGTCCTGAGCGGTGCCTTAATGCTCTCCGGCAAGGCGTCCAAGTTGCTGATATTCTACTCGCTGTTTGGAAATCCGGTAGACATGGTGCGAGTAGCAGCCCTGATTATTCTGGACAACGAAACAATTTTTGGAGCTGCAGGAGCCGCGCTCCTGCGATTCTGGGGAGGGGCAACCGCAGCATCGCTTCTGTTGATCGCAGGGCTTGTGGCGTGGACCATTTTTCCGCTCTTGCTTTCCATCCGGGTGATTCGAACACAAGACATCTAAGTCACTTCCACAGAAGAATGGGTGCGATCTAGCCCCCGCTAACTGTACCACTTTGAAAGTTAGAGAATGGTGGTATATTAAGGGTGAAGGAGGCTGGAATGGCGCGAGCCAAGCTTAAAGCGGAGCAGATCATTCCGATGCCTCGGGAGGCGGAGGTGGAGATTGGGAAGGGGATGACGGTTCGGGAAGTTTGCCGGAAGTTGGGGGTTCAGGAGAACACGTACCATCACTGGTGGCGGGAGTACGGGGGGGGGGTGAAGATGGATCAGGCGAAACGGTTAAAGGAGTTGGAAGTTGAGAACAGCCGGTTAAAGCGCGTGATCGCGGACTCGCCGTTAGACAGTTTTCCGTCAGTGCGGACTGCACCACAAATTTTGGAGTCGGTGTCCAGTTAGTTTAGGCGGCGGTTTGGGTTTGATTGTATTGAAGTTCGAACTCGGTGGGTGGCGTGTAGCCGAGGGCCGAGTGTAGTCGTTCGGCGTTGAAAACCTGGTTGATGAACCGTCGGATCTGGCGGTGTGCCTCTTCGGGCGTGCGGTAGTCGGACAAATAGACTTCTTCTTTTTTCAAGGTTTTAAAGAAGCTTTCGACGACCGCGTTGTCGTACGGATTCCCTTTACGCGACATGCTGATTTGAACGCCGTGCTGCTTGAGCAGATCGGTGTAGGCATGACAGGCATACTGCACTGTAGGCATTCAGACCTTTTGGTGTTTTCCGTCAGCGCATTTGGCACAATAGGATCAGGATTAATACGGTGTGGGATGAGGGTGTAGGTTTAGCTGGGCGGCCCAAGTTCTGTCACAAATTCCTTTGTGGTCATGTCCTTGTCGTTCACTTGGTTTCACTTGGTGTGGGTTGCATCGTTCAAACAGTACTCACTTGGTGCCATTTGAAATCGCTGTTGATCTAAATAAATGATTTATCTGTAGATACATGTTAGGCCTGTCACGCCGGAGGTCGCGGGTTCGAGTCCCGTCGGCCCCGCTAAAAAACAAGGGTTTACCAGAAATGGTAAACCCTTTTAATTTTGTATGCGAGTCGGTGATGCTAAGAGATCCGCTGAATGATCGTAGACTCGTGCGACCTACAGTCGGCGCCTTCCAGAAGCGGGCGGAATTATGGTAGTCCTTTGATCCTCTCGCATAGCGGCCAAGTCCGCGATCGATGTGGTTTTCAGGAATCGCTCTATCGCGACTTTGGTTTGCTTCCAGTGCTGATGAACACAACAGGCGGTTTCATCGCTGCATACACCACAGCCGAGCAGGCAGTCTTTTGCCAGCGTAAGTCCGTCGTATAAGAGAAAGATGTCATACAGCGATATATTCGTTGGATCCTTTGCCAGCGTGAATCCACCACCCGGTCCGCGAGACCCGGTCACGATGTCGTTAGCAGATAGCTCTCCCAAGAGCTTGGATAGGAACGGCGCGGGCAAGTTTTCGGACTTAGCAATAGCAGATGCAAGCACGGCACCACTCGTAGAATTCTGAGCCAGAAATACCAGGGCACGAATGGCATAACTTGTTTGTTTGGAAAATATCATCTGAATTCTACAGTCCAAGACTTGTCATAATTAATTTGAATGCGGCGATCAGCAACACCAGCGACAGAAAACGGCGAAGCACCAAACCGTCAAAGAACTTCGATCCTAAATGCGAGCCAACCAACCCGCCTGCGAAGGCCGCGACAATCAAACCCAGTGCAGGCGCAACGACCAACTGATGGGAAGCTGCGCGTCCGGCAATTCCGGAAAGCGAATTTGCCAGGATGAACAGCGCAGACAACGTAGCGGCAGATTTCACGGTTGTCCAACGCAAGAAGATGGCAATCGGGCTAAGAAATATCCCGCCTCCTACTCCGACGATGCCCGAGAGTAAACCAATTGATGAACCGACTCCGGCGAGGACAATCGGCTTTGGGGGATTGAGTTCTTCGATTGCAGTTGCGCGTTTCGCGATTGCCAAGCGGACGGCTGAAAGGACAAGAGCGACTGCAAGCAGGAGCTTGTAGGATTGATCGGCAATTTTCAAAGCTCCGCCGAGGAACGAAAACGGCACGGACGCAAGCACCAGCACCCACGCAAAAGCGGGAAGCTTTTGCCCGTTGTGGTAGAATGACCAAAACGCAAGCGAGGAAACCATTACGTTTAGGACCAGGGCCGTGCCGGACAATTGCGCCACAGGCAACGAGAACAACGCGAGCACAGCCAAGTAACCTGAGGCACCGCCATGACCAACCGATGAATAAATGGCGGCGACGAAAAATATCAGCGCAAGCATTGGAAACGAAGCGAGCGAGAACGATTCAATCACTGCGATTACGACCAGTTGATGGGCAGAACTTGGACTTGACTGCGATCGGGCAATGTACGCGGTTCACCGTCAAACACGATCAGTGTATTAGCCGTGACCAGTCCGCCGAGCATATGTGATTCCTGGCCGCGACATGGTGTGACGGTTTCTTGCCCCCCATTCTGCGACGATCTTGCGCGAACAAATTCGGTGCGTGAGGAGCGTTTGCTAATCGTGCCATTCAATGTTGCTTCGTGCATCGTGTTTGGCGCGCTGACATCGCCGTACATTTTCAACAACGCCGGTTTAACAAATAGCAGATAGGTTACGAGAGCCGAAACCGGATTGCCCGGAAGTCCGAAGACAGGTTTGCTCGCCACGGTTGCAAAGACCGTGGGCTTGCCCGGTTTGATTGCGACTTTGTCGAAATGAATTGTTCCATCCACACCATGAATCGCGGGTTTGACATAGTCTACATCACCGACGGATGCTCCGCCGGAAGTGATGACAACATCAGAATTACTCAAAGCTTGCTCGAGGCATTGACGAATCACCGCTTCATCGTCGTGACAAGTATATGTTGACACGTGCTCGATGCCGAGTTCTGCAAGCGCGGCAACCAGTGCGAAGCGATTGGAATCATAGATTTGGGTTTCGCCGAGCAGAGAGCCGGGTTCCACAAGCTCACTGCCGGTGACGATAATGGCAACGCGAGGCTTCTGATAGACTTGGACCTGCGACACTCCAAGTGTTGCGGCCAATCCAATTGCTGCGGGCGAAAGTTTGCATGCAACCGGCAAACAAATTGAATCTTTGGCAAATTCTTCGCCGGTGTGACGGATGTTCTTGTTGGTCTTCAACGGTGATGAGAATTGAATCACGTTGTTGTTCTGCAAAACATCTTCAACCATGACGACAGTGTCGGCATCCGGAGGGAGCATTGCTTCGGTGAAGATGCGAATGGCACAGCCCTGTTTGACAGAAGTTGTCGCCGGGCTTCCTGTCTTGACCGTGCCAATAATGTTCAAACTTACCGGCTTATCAGCGGTTGCGAAAGCAACATCGGTTGATCTTATTGCAAAACCGTCGACGGCACTGTGATCGAAGCGAGGAACAGGAAAGGGAGCGCGGATGTCTTCGGCAAGAAAGCAATTGCGAGCCGCAGCGAGCGGTTTCTGTTCACAGGGCAATTGCTTGATGTGCGCAAGGACGATGTTCTGCGCTTCGAGGAAGCTGATCACGGCTTGCCTACTCTGTAGCTTTGGGGCGTTCGTGGCCACCGCCCCAGATCATTTGAAAAGCGTGCAGCATTCCCGGAAGCAATGCGTCAAGCGATTCCTGAACACCGCGTTTGGAACCGGGCAAATTGACAATCAATGTGTTGCCGCGTAACCCGGCTTTGGCGCGCGAGAGCATTGAGTAGGGCGTGCGCTCTTGTCCGTACGCTCTTATCGCTTCCGGGATGCCCGGTACTTCGCGCTCGATAACTGATTGTATTGCTTCGGGGGTCGTATCGCGCGAGCTGAACCCAGTGCCGCCAGTGGTCATCACTAAATCAACATGATCCACGTCGCAGTATTTGATCAGAGTCTTGGTAATGAGTTCTTTGTTATCCGGTGCTATTTCATAGAAGACAACTTCGAGACCAAGAGATATCAATCTGTCCCGGATCAACAATCCGGAAGAGTCTGACTTTTTGCCAGCGGCAACCGAATCCGACATCACGAGCACGGCCGCTTTCAAGGGTTCAGAAAATGCATCTTTGAAATCGGACTTGCCGCCGTACTTCTTCAACAACCGGACGCTGAGTATCTCCATGTTGTCATCGAGCATCTTCAGCATATCGTACACGGTCAGCGCGGCGACTGCCGCGGCAGTCATCGCCTCCATCTCCATGCCAGTTCTGTAAATGCCCTTGACCGTTGCTGTCAGGGTAATTCTGTCGTCCGAGATGGCATGCTCAATTCTAATGTACTCAATCGGTACAGGATGACAAAATGGGATGATGTCTGAGGTTCGTTTGGCGGCCATAGTCGCCGCCACGCGGGCGACTTCGAGCGGATCACCTTTGGGAACCGTACCCGCTTTGATGCGTGCGATGACCGCCTGCGACACCGTCAACACGGATTCGGCAACGGCGGAACGCATCGTGCGATTCTTTTCTGATACGTCTATCACTTGTATTCCTAATGTCTCATGCTTTCAATGAATTGGTCAGAACATAGAATTCATATCCGCAACATCCTGTGGAGTATTTGCACTGCGTAATTGGACCCAGTCTTCCTGACTAAGAATGATGGTTCGGGCGTCGGACCGTGCAAGTAACTCTCGCAACGACGCGCGAGGCTGCTGCAGAAGCTGCTCGACGGTTGCGAGCATTGTTGCCGGGTATAAGCCGGGTATTGGCGAAAGGTCTGTCGACGTTGGATTGACAAAGACATTGGGGCGCTCGTCAATTTCAATCAAGAGTCGGCGGAGCAACTCGGGAGACAGGAGAGGTTGATCACACGCAACGATGAGATAGTGGTGTGCTGTATTGCTTCTGAATAGACCGAGCAGAGCACCGACAGGTCCACGCTCTTGAATTTCGTCTGGTATCACTTGTAGCTCGGGATAGGCGTCAAGCTCGATGCCTTCAGCATGTCCTACGACGAGGCACGGAATCTTCAGTTCGCCTGCACAAGAGTGAACATAGTCGAAGATGGTTCTGCCGGTAGCGAGCTTCGTTCCGGCTTTAGGTGCTCCCATGCGGGAGCTCTTCCCTCCGGCGAGAATCGCGGTAACAACTTTCAATCTTAAATCGTCAGTATTCATAATCGTGGCTAAAATAGCGAATTACGGTCAATTTTGCCACTTGTCACAGGCAAGGGAGGGAATTTAGCCCCCGTAAATAGTCGAGGCAGAATGGGCTTGCGCTGTGTCACGTTTAGTGAAATCTGGTGCCACATGAGGACTAAAATATTAGGATTTCTTTATCTGTTAATCGGATAAATTTTGTCTAATTTATTGAATTTGATAAAATTATTGGAATACAAGTCTCTGGCGTTCTCTTGACAAGCGGCCAAACATAGCATATATTCTGATAAAAAGATACAGTACTCTTTAATGTTGTTTTCCCATTCAGCGGCATATGCGGTTCGCGCACTGATTTGGTTGGCTTGCCAACCGAAAGACAGCCGATGGCTGGCGACCGATGTTGCCCGAATGGAAGGCATACCCCAGCCCTATCTCAGCAAAGTACTCGGAGTCTTGAAGGCACAAGGGTTTATTTCATCGACGCGGGGGCCAAAAGGCGGATACGTTCTCGTGCAAGCTCCCGAGACCATTACGTTAATGAAAGTATCGGAATTATTTGATTCCGACAAACGATTGACCTCGTGTGTGCTCGCTTATGGTGCATGCGGAAGTTGCTCGCTATGTCCGCTCGGGGAATTATGGGACAGCACACGGGATTCGATTAGGAACTTCATGGAAACAACCACCATTGAGGCATTGGCACAGCGCAGCGCATACAACGAGGCCGCCCAGAGCGCCAAGTAGTGAACACTTGATTCATCCTCCCCCCATATATATCAGTCAGCATAATCCGGCGTCCCGGCTTGTGGATCGCTTTGGTCGCGTCCACGATTATCTCAGGATCTCCGTAACCGACCGTTGCAATTTGCGCTGCACCTATTGTATGCCGACGACCGGTTTGAAATGGAAAACGTCACAGCAACTCTTAAGCAGTGATGAGATTGTCAAAGTTGCGCGCGTTATGGCAGACATGGGTGTGCAGAAGATTCGCTTGACCGGTGGAGAGCCGACTACGCGGGGTGATTTAGCAGAATTGGTTTCGCGTTTGGTTGAGATTAAAGGTATCAATACTGTTTCGTTGACAACGAATGGCGTCCTGTTTGCCAAGTTTGCGCAAGCACTCAAGCAAGCGGGTTTGACCGGAGTGAATATCAGCCTGGACAGCATGGATCGCGAGACGTTTCGATCTATCGCACGCAGAGACGCTCTGAAGCAGGTGCTTGAGTCAATCGAGGCGGCGCTCCAGAACAACTTTGAGCCTGTCAAGATAAACATGGTCGTGATGGCGGATGTGAATGAGCACGAAATGCTGGACTTTGTTGAGCTGGCACGAAGCAAACCTGTCAATGTCCGCTTTATTGAGTATATGCCATTCAAAGGCAATCAATGGGATCCGACTGGGGTTGTCTCGTATGCCGTGATGCGCGAACGAATCGAAGAGCGTTACGATTTGCATGCAATGCCTGAGACATTTATTGCCAATCGTGTGGCGGAGGACTTTATTATCCCCGGATTTCGCGGTAAGATCAGCTTCATTGCCTCGATGTCCCGCAGCTTCTGTGCAACTTGTTCGCGCCTGCGCTTAACAGCGGACGGCGCGCTCAAGGCGTGTTTGTTCTTTCCGGCGCAAGCTCAATTGCGAGATCTACTGCGCATTGGCGCGACGGACGCGCAGATTAAGGATGTCATTTTACAGGCCGTTCTGGCCAAGCCTGAGGGTCATCCTGATCCCACGGAACTCGCGGCGCTGAACGATCTCAGTATGATAGAAATTGGAGGATAGCGGATGTCGGAATGCATCACACATCTTGCAGAACAAACCGTCAGCGGGAGGATTGTCGCGATATCCACCAGCACCCGGCGCGGCATTCCGAAATCAAATCAGAATGAAGTGCGGCTCATCGAAAACTGGGGGATGGAAAACGATGTGCATGCCGGGAAATGGCATCGGCAGATCAGTATTCTGGCCATGGAAAGCGTGCAGAAGATGCGGGATAAGGGCGTTCCGGTTCGTCCCGGTGCATTTGCCGAGAATCTCACGACTGAGTTTATTGATATTCCCAACTTGACCATCGGCACTCGCATCACAATTGGTGAATCGGAGTTGGAAATCACTCAGATCGGTAAAGAGTGTCATCAGAAGTGCGCCATCTTCTATCGGGCAGGAGATTGCGTGATGCCGCGCGAAGGGATTTTTGCAATCGTGAAGAAAGGCGGTGTTATCAAGGTGGGTGATACCGTCATTGTTTATTCCAGTCAACTTGACAAAGCGGACATTCAAACGAATGTTGGCGAGGCAGTCTCATGATGCGGATCAAGCTTGCTTTTCTCATTCTTAGTTTGTGCTATTGGAGTCAGGTTCGGGCACAAGCGAATGACTCGCTTCAGATTGCGGACACGACAACTCATGTAGATGTTGCCGCAAAAACTTATGCGCAAAAGTGCGCAGGCTGCCACACCGTTGGCGGCGGCAAACTGACGGGACCCGATCTCCTGCCAACGCGGGCTTGGCCCAAATCGGAACTTGCCACCAAGGTTAAGCTGATGGAGCCGCGCGTAGGACCACTTACTCAAGATGATATCAACCAGTTTGTAGATTTGCTGCAAGACGCGCGCGCGCAAGAACGTATTCACGTTGCGCAGGAGCTTGCGAGCAGGGCGGTGGCCGCGACGCTTGCTCCGGCTTCTGAGAGTGCCGGTCAGAAACTTTTCGAAGGTACGACGCGCCTGGCAAATGGTGGCATCGCATGTATTACATGCCACCGAGCGGGCGGACAAGGCGGATCTTTGGGCCCTGATTTGACTGCGTTGCATACGCGCATGGGCAAGATCGCTATGATTTCGGCCATTCAACAAACGCAATTTCTGGTTATGTCCGGAACATACAAGAATCAACCGATTACCGCGCAGGAAGCCGTTCACTTGGCTGAGTACTTATCTAATCCCGAACAGATGCCGACCGCGAGCATGGAAGACCATGCGCCGATACTGGGTGCATCTCTCGGAGCGATAAGTCTTCTAGTCGTCGTCGGGCTTTATCGCAAGCGCTCGCGCAACAGCTTTCCGCGCCAACGAGGTATAGCATGAGTTGGATAACAGATCTCTTTGACCCCAAACAGCGGGAGTGGGAAGACTTCTACCGCAATCGTTGGTCTTACGACAAGATCATTCGCAGCACGCACGGGGTAAATTGCACGGGTGGATGCAGTTGGAATATCTATGTCAAGAACGGCATTGTCACATGGGAAATGCAGGCGCTGGACTATCCAATCATTGATAAGGATATTCCGCCCTATGAGCCGCGCGGCTGTCAACGCGGCATTTCGTACTCGTGGTACATTTACAGTCCGATCCGCGTCAAGTATCCCTACGTTCGCGGCGCGCTGATTGATTTGTGGCGAGAGGCCAAACTGCAATTCCCCGAAGATCCTGTTGCCGCATGGAATTCCATCGTCTCAAATCCCGAATCACGCGCTAAGTATCATACGGCGCGAGGTAAAGGCGGCCTGCGCCGATTCAGTTGGGATGAAGCCCTCGAGATTCTCTCGGCCGCAAATATTCATACCGTGATGAAGCATGGTCCGGACCGTATCGCCGGGTTCTCACCGATACCTGCTATGTCGATGGTGAGCTACGCCGCGGGTGCGCGTTTCATGCAGCTGATGGGGGGTGTTTCACTATCGTTCTATGATTGGTATTGCGATTTGCCGCCGGCTTCACCGGAAGTTTGGGGAGAACAAACGGACGTCGCGGAGAGTGCAGATTGGTTCAAGTCGAACTTCATTGCGGTTGTCGGATCGAATGTACTGATGACGCGCACGCCAGATGCACATTTTCTTGTTGAAGCAAGGCATCGCGGAGCGAAGGTCGTTGTGTTCTCGCCGGATTTCTCGATGGTGTCAAAAGTTTCGGATGAATGGGTTCCGATTCATCAAGGACAGGACTCGGCATTTTGGATGGCGGTCGGGCACACGATTCTACGTGAAAACTATGTTGAACGCACGGTGCCGTTCTTTGTTGACTACCAAAAGCAGTATACTGACGGGCCAATCCTGGTTGAATTGCATAAGCAACCCGATGGAACTTACAAGCCCGGCCAATACTTGCGCGCCTCGCAGGTTGCAGACACAAAAGGTATTGACAATGCCGAGTGGAAGTTCTTTATGCTGGACTCTGCAACAGGCGAGCTTAGACTTCCGCAGGGCACGGTTGGTCATCGCTGGCAAGCGAAGAAGGGACAGTGGAATCTGAAACTTGAAGATGAGCGCACTGGCGAGGTCTTTGATCCTCTTCTGATGCTCGATCCTAAGAGAGATGAGATGATCACCGTTTCGTTGCCTGAATTCTCTTCTGAACAGGGTGACAACTGGGTATCGTCATCCGTCCCCATTCGCAAAGTCAAAACACCGAACGGCGACGTTTATGTTACGACCGCTTTTGAGTTGCTGGTTGCCAGATACGGCGTCAACCGCGACGCAACCAAGCCCGCGCCGTATGACGAACCGGATCACTCGTACACTCCGGCGTGGCAGGAGAAATTCACCGGAGTTTCCGGAGACGTTGTGTTACGGTTCGCGCGCGAGTGGGCAACGACTGCTGAAAAGAGCGGCGGAAAGTGCAGCGTTATCATTGGCGCAGGTGTTAATCACTGGTATCACAATAACCTGATCTATCGCTCAATAATTTCCAGCCTGATGTTGTGCGGATGTGTGGGCAAGAATGGCGGCGGGCTCAATCATTATGTGGGACAGGAAAAACTTGTGCCGCAAACATCGTGGGCACCAATTGCCTTCGGGACGGACTGGTCAGCGCCGCCGCGGCTGCAAAACACGCCGTCATTTCACTATGTGAATTCCGATCAATGGCGGTACGACTCAAAGTTTGACGATATTTGCCCGGTAGCCGATCGCTCGCATAGCATGGCACACGGACACACGATTGACAGGCAAGTGCAGGCTGTTCGTGCGGGCTGGCTGCCCTCATATCCACAGTTTGATCAATCTTCGCTCGAAGTTGCCAGAGAGGCGCGCAGCAACGGTGCTACAGATGAGGCTTCGATTGTTAAGAACGTCGTGGACAGACTTAAAGCTAAGAAGCTCAAGTTTGCCGTGGAAGACCCGGATTCGCCCAAGTGCTTCCCGCGCCTGTTCTATATTTGGCGAGGGAATGCTTTGCTGTCGTCTGCCAAGGGGCATGAGTATTTTCTGAAGCACTATCTGGGAACGCACACAAACCTCATTGCTAAGGAACAAGCGAAAGAACTCGTTGAAGATGTAGTCTGGCATGACAAAGTTGAATTGGGCAAGATGGATCTCGTAGTGGATTTGAATTACCGCATGGATTCCTCGGCGCTCTATTCAGACATTATCCTCCCCGCCGCGACATACTACGAGAAGAATGACCTGAACTCAACGGATATGCATAGCTTCATTCATCCGTTGCAGGCCGCCGTACCACCTTGCTGGGAATCAAAAAGCGATTGGGATATCTTTCGCGAAGTAGCAAAGGCAACGTCAAAGCTCGCCGAGCGTTATCTGCCGGACCCGATTGAAGACGTCGTTACTGCACCACTCGCGCATGACACGCCAGCTGAGATCGCTCAACCGGCCATCAAGGACTGGTCTAAGGGCGAGTGTGAAGCAATTCCCGGCAAGACCATGCCGATCATTAAAGTTGTGAAGCGGGACTACAAGAACGTCTTCAACATGTTTATCAGCCTTGGTCCGAACTTCCGCAAGGGTCTTGGAATGCACGGTGTGCAATTTGAAGTTGCGGATATGTACGATGCATACATGGAGAACAATCCGACCGAGAAGTGGGGTGGCGGAGTGTATCCATCGTTGCGCGAAGACTTGCTTGTATGCGAAGCCATACTGAATTTCGCTCCCGAAACGAATGGCGAACTTGCCTTTAGATCTTACAAGTCGGAAGCGATTAATACGGGGATGGACCATTCGCACGCAGCTGAGCGCACCCGAGCTATCCGGATCACCTTTGATGATGTCGCCGCGCAGCCGAGACGAATTCTCACAACTCCGTTTTGGAGCGGGGTCACAAGTGACAACCGTACGTACTCTGCATATTGCCAGAACGTCGAGGGACTTGTCCCTTGGCGCACACTGAGCGGAAGGCAGCATTACTACCTGGATCACGAAGCTTACATCGCTTATGGCGAGAATCTTCCAACCTATAAGCCGCGACCCGCTCGGGAGATTCTTGGTGATTTAACGCAGTCAAAGCCCGCTGGCGGAACGCTTGTGCTAAACTACCTAACGCCGCATGGCAAATGGTCAATCCATTCGACGTATGGTGATACACTCAGAATGCGCACACTGAGCCGTGGTCATGATCCGATCTGGATAAATGACAAAGACGCGCTCTTATTAGGAGTCGAAGATAACGATTGGGTGGAGATTTTCAATGACCACGGCGTTGTGTGCACGTGCGTAAACGTCAGCGCCCGTATTCCACGCGGAATGTGTTTCATCTATCACTCGCCGGAACGCACGTTGGGTATTCCGAAATCACCTGAACGCGGGAATCGCCGAGCGGGCGGACACAATAGTCTGACACGAGCACGGCTCAAACCGCTCTTCATGATTGGTGGTTATGGTCAATTCACGTACGCATTCAATTATTGGGGGCCTCCCGGTGTGAATCGTGACACATTTGTGGCAGTCAAGAAACTCGAAAAAGTAATCTGGTAAAGGTGAACAATGGATATTCGAGCACAAGTTTCCATGGTGTTTCACCTCGACAAATGCATCGGCTGTCACACGTGCAGCGTGGCCTGCAAGAATGTGTGGACGGATCGGCCGGGCGCGGAGTACATGTGGTGGAACAATGTGGAAACAAAACCCGGCACAGGTTTTCCACATCGCTGGGAAGATCAGGATCGATATAAGGGTGGGTGGAAGCTTTCCAATGACAAGAAGCTGCAACTTAAGTCACAAACAAAGTTGGGCGGCTTGTTGAAGCTCTTCTATAATCCGAATCAACCCGGATTGGAAGATTATTACGAACCGTGGACCTACGAGTACGAAAACCTGTTTGATGCACCGGCGGGCGATGACCAGCCCACGGCCAAGCCTATTTCGCAAATCACCGGCGAGGAGATGAGAATTGAGGGTGGTCCAAATTGGGATGATGATCTCTCTGGCTCGCCGTTGTATGCAGCCAACGACGTAAACTACGATCAGCTTTCAACAGAAGAGCGACAACAGCTCTTTGAGATTCAACGTGTGGCGTTTATGTATCTGCCGCGCATTTGCAATCATTGTGCAAATCCGAGCTGCGTGGCATCGTGTCCTTCAGGAGCGTTGTACAAACGCGGAGAAGATGGAATTGTTCTGATCAATCAAGATGTGTGTCGCGGCTGGCGCGCCTGTATCTCCGCTTGTCCCTACAAGAAAATCTACTATAATTGGGTAACGGGCAAATCAGAGAAATGCATCCTATGTTATCCGCGGCTTGAGACGGGACAAGCTCCTGCGTGTTTTCATTCCTGTGTGGGCAGAATTCGTTACCTCGGCGTGTTGCTCTACGACGCAGACAGAATAGAATCCGCAATGAAAACGGCAGACCCGCTGCTGGTTGAAGCACAACGTGACGTGATTTGCGATCCTAATGATGAAACCGTAATTGCTGCGGCCCGCGCGAATGGAATCAGCGACGAGATGATTGAGTCGGCACGTAAATCTCCCGTTTACAAGTATGTTGTACAATGGAAGCTGGCGCTGCCGCTGCATATTGAGTACCGCACGATGCCGATGCTCTTCTATGTTCCGCCGCTCTTGCCGGTCATGGGCAAAGATGGTGACCAGCCTTACGATCATGCCGAAGAGTCGTTCTTTACGTCCCTGGACGAGTCGCGTCTATCCATCAAGTATATGGCAAGATTGTTCAGTGCAGGCAACGAGGCGATTGTAACCGCTTCGCTCAAAAAACTCATGGCCGTCCGCTACTTTAAGCGAATGCAAGAAGTCGGCGACGTGCAGGACGACCGAGTGCGCCGGATTATGCGGGAAGCAGGGACAACGCCGGAAGAAGCTGAAGAGATTTACTTGCTGACGGCAGTTCCTACGGTGCATAAGCGCTATATCCTGCCGTCGCTGCAACGCGAGGAAGCGATTGGCAGCATGTGTGACGTCCAAGATTGCAAAGGAAGTTGCGGCTTTGGGAAGAATTCCGGTGCAGAAAGGAATGTGTAATGACTGCACGACAATTTGAACAGCCTTGCCGAGACGTTGCCGTTCTTCTAAGTCATCCGCAAAGCGATTACTTAGAAACGCTCGATAAAATCATCAACTCCGGCTTGAATAGAAAAGCTGCAAGGTCATTGCGCACGTTCCGCGACGCGATTGGCGGTTTGTCTCTATTCGAGCTGCAAGAACTGTATACAAGAACGTTCGATCTGAACCCAATGTGTTCACCGGCACTGAGCGTACATCTGTTCGGCGTTGAGAGCTTCAAGCGATCTCATCTCATGGTTGGATTACTGGACATGTATCGCGCTGCGGACTTCCCGACTACGGGAGAATCAGCGGATCATATGAGTACTGTCCTGCGATTCCTGCCATTTGTTTCAAATGAAGAGCGTGAGGAAGTTGCGCAGTTCATATTCCTTCCGGGATTAGCGAAAATCGCTGAGTTCCTGGGAACAAAATCAAACCCTTACTCCGACTTGATGAAGGCTACAATTTCAATTGTGGCTGTGGAGACGGGGAAGGAGGCAACATATGCTTGAACTGTTCGCATTTGTCGGACTGCCTTATGCTGCGATTCTGATTTGCGTTGTCGGCACAATCTGGCGCTTTCGCAATGACCGCTACGGGATATCATCGCTTTCTTCTCAGTTTCTTGAGAGCAAGAAACTGCTGTGGGGCTCGGCGCCTTGGCATATTGGCATTCTCATCATATTCCTTGGCCACTTCGTAGCGTTCCTGATTCCCGGCATATGGCAACGGTTGATGGCAGTGCCGTTACTGCTTGCGGTGGCCGAAACTGTCGGGATCGCTGCGAGCGTGTTGTGTTTGCTTGGATTGACGGTACTATTTTACCGTCGGCTCACGACTGGACGCTTGCAGAAATCCACAAACATAGGCGACTTTATCGTCACGACACTATTGCTTGCACAAGTTGGTTTGGGATTGATGGTCGCCGGCGGCTATCGTTGGGGCGCGAGTTGGTCAACAGGCACGCTCTCGCCTTATATTTGGAGCCTAATCACTTTTAGTCCAGACGTATCCGTGATCAGGGACATGCCGATTGTGATTCAAGCGCATGTCGTCGGCGCATGGATCATCTTGTTGGTTCTCCCATTCACGCGCCTGATTCACATGGTCTCCGTCCCATTGCAGTATCTTTTCCGTTCACCGCAAAAAGTTGTCTGGAACAATCCACGCCGGAATGATCAAGCGGCCACAGCACGAGTCGCGCAGGAATCGCGGCGGCATTTCTTGAAAGCGGCATTCGGGTTAAGCGCAGCTGGATTGTTGCTGTCCGTAGGCGTGCTTGACAAATTGGGCCGCTTCTTTCAAATGCCCGGTCTACATAACGATGAAGAAGCAAACCTTTTGGAAACGCGGTTGCGTCGTTTGCAGTTGACGGCTGAGGAGAAGGAGCTTGAACTCGAGCGTCTGCGCAGTGAACATATCTATGTAGCCAAGCTTTCAGAGTTAAACAACACCGTAGGAAAATACTTCATTGACTACTCGATGCGTCCGGGACTTGCGTTTCGCGCTGAAGACGGATGGCCCATGCTGTTGTCGGCCAAGTGCACACATTTGGGATGCACGGTAGGAAATCAAGTTGACGCGAACGGTAGGATTCTTTGTCCGTGTCATGTCTCGTATTTCGACATCAAGACTGGCATGCCGAACGACGGAGCGCCGGCAAAGGCACCGCTCGACCGTATTGCGTGGATACTGCGCGACGAGCAAGGAAATGAGGTCGCGACTGAAAGTCCGCGCGGTTCCCGCACGGGAAGGCTAGATCCGGCGCTGGCGGACGGCTATTCGCTTTACATTGTCAGATCTCTTTCGGCGGAGGCTTAATGAAGCAGCCATTCGTGAACACGGTGTTTGATTTCATTGCATCGAGGTTGCCTCTGGATAAGCTGGATGCCCGGCATATGATCACGGAAAAAGAAGTTCCGGTCCATCATATGTCATGGGGTTACTATGTCGGCGGGCTTGCGTTGTTCTTTTTTATCATCCAAGTCTTCACGGGGATGATGCTCCTTTTCTACTACGAACCGACGGTCAGCGAAGCGCATGAATCTGTAGAATACATTACGCACTTCGTTACGATGGGCGCGTTGATTCGGAATCTGCACGCGTGGTCCGCTTCGTTCATGATCTTTTGTGTCATCGCACACATGCTCAGCGCTTTGGCCATGAAAGCGTTTGCCAAACCTCGGGAGATTACGTGGATTGCTGGTGTGCTATTGCTCCTCATCACTTTCGGATTTGGATTCACGGGCTACCTGTTGCCGTGGAATCAAATTGCTGTCAATGCCACGAAAGTTGGATTGGCTTCAATTGACCAGATGGGACAGTATCTGCCCGCAGCCTTGTCGCACCTTGCAGAGGATGTGCGCGTGACGATTCAAGGCGCACCGGCGATCGGTCAGGCTACGCTAAGCAGATTCTTTGCGCTGCACGTGGTCATTCTGCCTTTGCTTGTGTTCGGCGTGCTCGGTCTGCATGTCCTATCGGTTCAGCTTCACGGCATGAGCCCCGGAATTGAGGACAAACCACGCCGTAAAGACAAGTTCTTTCCGATTTTTATTCTCAAGGACTTCAAGGAGTGGGGAATTGCATTTCTGGTTTTGTTCCTGCTTGCGTTGTGTCTTCCCTTTGACTCGCTCTTTCCCTATCCATTGCTGGAACCTTACAACGCATTAGGTTCGACGCCTGATGGTATCAAGCCCGAATGGTATTTCTATTTTGTCTACTATCCGATGGAGCTGCTGCCGTTCTGGATAATTATCGTCGTCATGACGATTGCGACGCTCGGTTTGTTCGCGGCACCGTGGATTTTTAAGGGCGCAAGCCATAAGACGATGAGATGGATCGCATCGGCAGTCGCGGCCTATATGATTATTATGACGTTGTTCGGCGACCACATTTACCACGCTATCAAGGGATAATCAATATGGCAAGATCAATACTATTGCTTATCACAATTGCAATAGCGAGCGAGTGCTTTGCTTATCCCGAGTTCCAGCGATTCTCGCAGGTTAACTCCGGGCGGCCCATCAACTGCGCAATGTGCCACGCCAACGGTGACGGACCGGAAGGCGCCTCCCGAGGGCAGATTGGAAGTTTGACGCCAGATGAGCTGAATCGGCTGAATGCGGCACGTGGAGCTTTTGCGCCCGGGATTGCAGTTCAGAGTCCGTTACTGAACGCATTTGGCAACAAGATCATTTCGACAATCGGAAAGACAAGATTCCTTGAGCTGCGTGCGCGTCCCGAGCAGTTGGCAGAAGTCTATGGATTTCAGAGTGATCTCGACAGTGACGGCATCGCAGATGCACAAGAGTACTTGGAGGGAACGCATCCATTGAACAACGTGCATGGCAATCCATTGAGTTTGTTCCTCCACAATCTGAATGTGTACAGGTTGCACGTCATCCTAACCGTGCTTGCGACTATTGCCGGATTCTACGGGTTTAGTCATTTGCTGCATGGATTTGCAGCATCTGCGGCGCCAAAAGCACGAAATGAGCATTCATCGTAATAACTGCGAGGAGTAGTTGTGCAAGATCGCAGAAGAGCGATACAGGTTCTCGTCCTAAACACGCTGGCCTTCACCGTCTGTTTCGCCGGATGGATGATGAACGGTGTCTTGATTACCTATCTCGTGGACAACGACATTTTTCGCTGGGACAAAGCCCAGATGGGCTGGCTGATCGGAATACCGGTGCTAACAGGATCGCTCATGCGCCTGCCGGTAGGTGTCCTAACGGACAAGTACGGCGGAAGGCGAGTCTACACGATATTAATGCTTATCTCCGCAATTCCTATGTTCATGACGGGCGCGGCTAATGAATACTATCAGTTCGTGTTTGCTAGTTTAGGATTTGGTCTCACGGGCGCGGCGTTCGCAGTTGGGATTGCCTATACGTCGGTTTGGTTTCCTAAAGAGCGCCAAGGGACCGCGCTGGGAATTTTTGGAGTCGGGAATGCCGGAGCGGCGTTGACCAGCATGGGTGCGCCAATGCTACTCAAATGGTTGACTGACAATGGGGCGAATGTTGACGGTTGGCGAACCCTCCCCAAAATCTATGCGGCCGCGCTCCTGACCATGGCGCTCATCTTCTATTTCATGACTTACGAAAAGAAGATTGCGCATTCAGCGGGATTAACATTGCGACAACGTCTCGAACCCCTGAAATACGTACGCGTATGGCGTTTCGGGCTCTACTACTTTCTGGTCTTTGGAGCATTTGTCGCGCTGGCACAGTGGCTCGTACCTTACTATGTTAACGTATACACAATGAGCGTAGCTTCGGCGGGACTCATGGCGTCGATTTTCAGCCTTCCCTCCGGACTGATTCGAGCGCTTGGCGGGTGGATGTCGGACAAGTTTGGTGCGCGACGCGTCATGTATTGGGTTTTAGGCAGTTGTCTCTTCGGCTGCGCGTTGCTTTGTGTTCCTCGTATGGACATAGAATCTCCCGGCTCAGGTGTCATCGCAGCACGAGCAGGAACGGTCACTTCTGTTTCTGACACTTTGATTCGTATTGATCAACGTGATTACAAAATTCGCCCGGAACCCGCTTCGTGGCGGCAAAACCAAGACAACACATTTCTTGTATTTCCTTCAGGCGAATTCTGGCATCGGCCGGTTGTCACAGAAGGTGACAAAGTCGTCAAGAAACAGCTATTGGCGCGCGGCATCACGCATCTGTTCTTTCAGGCGAACATTTGGATATTCACTTTTCTTGTCTTTGTTGTGGGAATCATGATGGGAATCGGCAAAGCAGCCGTTTATCGCCATATTCCCGACTACTATCCTGAGCAGATTGGCGTCGTGGGCGGGATTGTGGGCGTTGTCGGCGGACTGGGTGGGTTCATCTGCCCAATTTTGTTCGGTTACATGCTCAAGTGGACCGGCATCTGGACAACACTATGGATATTCCTCTGTGTGTTGTCATTCGTTTGTTTAGTTTGGATGCATTACGTGGTTCAAAAGATGATGCACAAGAACGCACCGGTGTTGATGCGCCACATTGAGGACAGACACGATCATCCCATAGAAACTTCGCCTGCCTAAACCAAACCGGAAGCAGAAAAGCACATGGCTCAAACATTATCACAATGGAACGTTGAAGACCAATCGTTCTGGGAGCACGAGGGCAAGCGCACGGCGTACCGCAATCTCTGGATTTCCATTCCATGTTTATTGTGTGGTTTCGCTGTCTGGATGTTTTGGTCCATTATCACGACCAAAATGCAGGAACTTGGGTTCCAGTTTGATCCTGATCCTGCCAAGAATAAGGCGATGCTTTATACGCTGATTTCTATCGCCGGATTGACTGGTGCGACGCTGCGTATCCCCAACTCCTTCTTTGTCGCGTTAAGCGGTGGCCGCTATGTCATCGCCGTAACGACAGCATTGCTTATACTCCCGGCACTTGGTCTCGGTTTGGCGCTGCGCGCACCCGGAACATCATACTCCACTTTTGTAATCCTGTCTGCATTGTCAGGAATCGGTGGCGGAGCGTTTGCGTCATCGATGTCTAACATCAGTCTGTTTTTTCCCAAGCGCATCCAAGGCACAGCATTGGGGTTGAACGCCGGATTGGGAAATCTCGGCGTCAGTGTCATGCAAGTCCTGTTGCCATTCGTGATGACGTTTGGCATGTTTGGAGCGTCTGGCGGGAATTCCTGGAAAACTGCCGCCGCAGTGGGCGCGCAGCCTGCGGGCACTCTCGTTTGGATTCAGAACGGCGGATTCGTGTGGGTGCCAATACTCGCTGTCCTTGCAATTCTGGCGTGGCTGTTTATGAACAACCTCGCACTTCACAATGTCGGCTCGTCGATATCTGCGATTGCGAAAATGCTCTACCTGACCTTGCTTGGTTTTGCCGGTTCAGCAGTAGGACTGTATTTGCTGGTTTCGCTGAAGGTGAATATGTGGATCGTCCTACCGATAACAATTTTGCTGACGCTGATTCTGATTCGATACCTGTCTCCAGGAAAGATTCGGCAAAATTTGAGCAATCAGTTTGCAATATTCAAAGAGAAACACAACTGGGTCATGATATGGCTCTATGTTATGACATTCGGATCATTTATCGGTTACTCTGCGGCATTCCCAAAACTCATCCAAGATGTTTTTGGATCGCTGCCGGACGGAAGCGCCAATCTTCACGCGCCAAACCCCTTTGCCTATGCATGGCTTGGGCCGTTGGTTGGTTCGTTGATTCGTCCGGTTGGCGGCTGGCTCTCCGATAAGTTCGGCGGTGCGCGTGTCACGCAATGGGACACCGTTATTATGATCGCCGCGGCGTTAGGCGTCGCATATAATATCAAGGCTGCCAGCAACTCTCCGACTCCGGAAGTATTCTTCGTCCCGTTCCTGCTACTCTTTCTGCTCTTGTTCATTACAACTGGCATTGGCAACGGTTCGACATTCAGAATGATCCCCATCATTTTCGATTCTAAACTTGCAGGGCCAGTGCTAGGCTGGACATCGGCTATTGCAGCTTACGGCGCATTCATTATCCCCAAAGTTTTCGGGACGCAAATTCAAGCCGGGCACCCAGAGTACGCGCTTTACGGGTTTGCACTCTACTATGTAAGTTGTCTGGCAGTGAATTGGTGGTTCTATGCCCGCAAAAACGCAGAGATCAAGTGTTAATTTTACACACAAAGCAATAACATCTTACATCACTATGAGCATTTTACTTGAAACTCCCGTCGGCCAGTTAGTCGTTGACAAGCCTGACCGAGCGCACATATTTCAGCGTTTTCAAATTGATTACTGCTGTGGCGGAGCGAAGCCGCTCGGCCAAGCTTGCGCGGCTAAGAACGTGGATCCGCAAGCTGTACTATCTGAGATCGTAAACCAAGACAGCCGAGCGGACGTGAACTCGGAACCTGACTGGTCCAAAGCGACGATGTCCGCCCTCGTGGATAACATTTTGAGTCAACATCACGAGTACCTTCGCAACGCGCTTCCACATCTTGGAGAAATGGCCGAGAAGGTTTATCGCGTTCATGGTGAAAAACATCCCGAACTGCTCTCTGTACTGCAAGTCTACGCGGGACTGTTTCAGGAATTGGACTCGCACATGTACAAAGAAGAGAACATTCTTTTCCCCGCAATTAAGAGGATTGAGCAAGGGTCGCTACCACCGGAAACTGCGGCTCAATTGTTTGGCCCTGTAAGTGTCATGGAAGCCGAGCATGCGGCTGTTGGAGTTGAACTCGAGAAGTTGCGTGGATTAACCAACGACTTTACTCCGCCCGAAGGAGCATGTAACACGTATCGTGGGTTATTCGCCGGACTCGAAGAACTCGAGCGTGACTTGCACTGGCACATTCACAAAGAAAACAATATCCTGTTTCCGAGAGCATTGGCAGGAACAAGCTACTGAGACTCATCTACTCTGTTTTCCGTCAGCACATTTGGCACAAAAGGATCAGGGTTACTTCGGTGTAGTATGATGACAGTAGCTCAGTTAGGCCGCCCAAGTTCTTGGAAAGATTGCCATGTGGTGATGCCCTTGGCCGTCACCTGATTTCACCTGGCACCGCTTGCATCAATCAAACAGTATTCACATGGTGTCATTTGAATATGCAATTGAGCTAAATCAATGATTTAGCAGTAGATGCATGTTGGGACTTTCACGCCAGAGGTCGCGGGTTCGAGTCCCGTCGGCCCCGCTAAAAAACAAGGGTTTACCAGAAATGGTAAACCCTTTTGATTTTTCTGGGTCCTAATAGGGTCCTGTTTTTTCAGCTGCGGGTCCCAATTCGACATTGCCCTTGCCTGCTCCTGGCAGTTGATTGGCTGTGCCTTTAGGCTCGAAATCCAGCATGTCCACGGCATCTCGCATGTGTACAGGATCAAGCGCCAGATAATGCTTCTCAGTGACCTTGACGCTGCTGTGCCCAAGCAAACGTGACACTGTATAGATGTCGCACCCGCGATCAATCAATTGGCAGGCGAATGTAGCGCGCAAGGAGTGCACGCTGATCCCTTTAGGAAGTCCGATCTTAGTAACCCAGCGCCGGAACTTCCGCGAAATCACATCCGGCGAGAATTGCGGAAACAGCGTTCCTTCATGTTCGCCAGGCCATTTGACGAGGAGTTCATGTAAGGAAGCGCTTATAGGAATCGTTCTGCGCTTACCCATTTTGCCAACCGATCCACGGATCACAATTTGCCGGCGTGCAAGGTCAACATCTGACCATTCTAATCCAAGGATCTCGTTCCTTCTGCAGCCGGTCTGAAGCGCAAATTGAACAAAGCGCCTGAATGCTGGATCGCGGTGCGTTAGGAGCAACTCAATTTGATCTTGTCGCAACCATTCAGGCGGTTCGGGGCTGGGCGTTCTGATTTGCTTGAATGCACGTACCGATTTCTCGTTGATTTGGCCCATCTGGACCGCTTGGTTCAAAGCTGTATTGAGAACTCGGATTTCGATGTTGATTGTATGCGCTGATTTCGCTTGCAGCCGGCGGGCCTTGTATTCTTCGATACGAAGCGGAGTGAGATCTCCAATGGAGAGGTTTCCCATGCCATCAATTAGTGTACGGAATGCTTGTTGTTCTCGATCCCTTGTCTTTGGGTGCTTGTTGGATTGAGCGAAAGTTTCAGCCCAACTAGCAAGACCCGACAGCCTCGGAGCGCTTGATTCCTATACAAGGGGACTGTGGCATTTCAACGAAGGGCTAGGCCAGGTTGCCGCGGACTCGTCGGCCAACGCTTTAAATGGGATAATAGGCGGCCAAGCGACTTGGACCTCAGGAAGGTTCGGGAGCGCACTGTCGTTTGCAGGCCTGCGATCAAACTGTGCTGTCTCGCTCGATGGTTCGAGTGCGTACGGTCTGGTGCCGGACGATCTGTCGCTGCACTTTGGGGACGGTGATTTTACGATTGAAGCTTGGATTCGCTTAGACAATGCAGGATCAACCTATGATTTGCCGGTTCTCTTCAAAGGACAGAGTTCAACTATTGCCTATTACAGTCTTCAAATAGTGCTCGGGACAAGACAACCGCAGTTTACAGGAAGTAGTAATAACATTGAGTGGAACGCAACATCCAGCGATCCAATCACGCTCAATGAGTGGCACCATCTTGCCGGTGTGAGGTCAGGGGCTGTCTTTACATTGTATGTTGATGGCATCCAGAAAGCACAAGTCACGCTAGCAGTCGGGAGCACAGACACGAGTAATCCGCTGGACATTGGATACTGGCCTTATGGCGTGCCTACACGTTACTTCCCCGGAGACATTGACGAGGTCAGGGCCTGGAGTGGGGCCCGCTCTGCCGCTGAAATAGCGGAGAACAAAGATGTACAGCTCGTTGGGAACGAGCCTGGCCTTGTGGGTCTTTGGCAGTTTAACTCTTGCCAAGGCAGCCAGGTCAATGATCTTTCCCTTTCAGATAATAATGGGACGCTATTTGGATCGTACACCTATGTTACAGATGTCTGGCTTCCCTCATCTGGAACAGGCGACTACGCCAACATGGGATCATCTAACCTTCTTCTGCCCAGTATCTTGACCTGCGAGGCATGGGTTTGGGTAGACTCGATCCATGATGCAACTTCAATGCTCATTGTTAGCAACGCAAAGGACTTTCATGGCTACAGGCTCTTTCTCTCGGATGGACGCCCGGCGTTTGATTGCCAGAACGGAACCTACCATGTTGCAATTTCGCCAACCGTGCTTCCAATAAATGAGTGGCATCATCTGCTGGTACATTTGATGGACAGAATGTCAGGATTTGGGTTGATGGAATCCCAAAGGCAACGGTCTCTGGATCTTTGTCGCCTGCAACATACCCTCTGTTTGTCGGCACTGATGTGACTCCGCCTTTCGTCTCTGACCCCTTCTGGGGAAGCATCGATGAAGTGAGAATCTCAGACATCGTGCGATACCAGGACGACTACGTATTTCACTTCGACGAATGCTCTGGCAATACCGTATCGGATGTTCAGAATCAGGTCATGCTTTCGCTAAACGCGCATGCCGCATGGACAACATCTGGAGCGCGGAACTGCGGGCTCGATCTGCGCGTAGGCCAAGCAGGGACTAATCCAGGCAACAATTTACTGGGCAATGGATGGGACAAACTACTGGTAGAAGCGCGCGTTAAACTATTAACACCCGAAGCAACAGCAACTCCAGTCGTCAGTCGCTATGATCTCTACACAACCGACGGCTTTTACCTGTTGGCTGGGCGTGAAGGGGACCACTACGGTTCACTCGAAGGGAGTGTGAGTACCGGTCCAGGGTTACAGCGTGTTTTCGCGGTTAGTCCTGATGGGACGATCAACGATACATGCTGGCACGTGATTGCAATGACGTTTGACAAAGATGACTCGCTTAAGTTGTGGATCGATGGGCAACGTGTAGCTGCATCACAGTCAGACGGTAATCCGATGATCGCATCGATTGACCCGTTGCGTTTTGGCAGTAACGCGTTGATGGGTTATCCTGGTCCATTCAATGGCTATATTGATGAGGTACGTATTGCGCGTGCAAACCAGTTGACTCCGCTCTGTCCTCCGCTCCCTCCAATTGACGTTGTGTTACAAACGCAGGGCTCAAACGCCTACGTCACTTGGTCTCCTGTGACTCAAGACAGTTGCGGAATTGCTCTCTGTCCAGATCTTTACCTTGTGTTCTTTGAAAGCCATTATAGTGAAGACCCCGATTTCCTCGCATATACGACTGAGACTAACTACACACCATGGCGCGGTTCAGTTTAGCCCCGCAATGTTCTATTCAGTGAGGGCATATCGCGGTAGCGTGGCGAACCTACAGAGCGTTCTCGAGCAAAACGGGAATCGGCCGATCAGCCGCAGCAGACTATCTGATTTACTCCAAAATTTGCCTTCCCGACGCTAGCTTGGCTCGCCTGTAGCCAGGTAACTGCTATAGAACGTTGGTCACCGCGTCAGCCTGACGGCTTAGATGCATCTCATAGAAATTCGCCCAAAACATGAAGTAAGGTCTTGTGCAAGGATGCTTGCAACGCGAATCTGGAAGTTCTATCATTGTCACGTGTGGTTACAGGAACGAGTCATGTGGGAGGATGTTGCAATCTTTCCTGAAATCCGGAATATGATGGGCGGGGACTATAGTTGACATTCACAACTCTGGGCGACGGCCCGGAGGATCCTGAAGACTCCAGTTCCAGCGCCTTATACGAACACTTTGTGAAGAGCAGCTCGACGGGCGAAAATACTGGGTACGCAAGAACGATGAGCCGCCGTTAGGGGACGCAGACTTTCTTGTCGATGCAGTGGATTTTGTGAAGGAAAATCTCGTAAGCTGGATACGTGTGTGGCTTGTCGAGAATGGTTATAGCGTCTACGATCTGATCGAGGCACCGATTTTCGAGTATTTCGAAAGGAAGCTGATGAGAGAAGCCCTGCACGGATCGCAAGAGGACAATTCGCTCGATGACAAGGAATAATCCCTTATCCGCCCGTAGTTCGTGGACTTTCCTGATGATTCAATCTTATCTGCTTATCAATTGTAGCTTGATAGCACTCCTAACGCTTACGATGATCGGATGCCAGAATCCACCCATTGAAATATCGTTTGTGAGTATGCTACCCCTGGATCGGATTGAGATCGACTTTGAGTCCCAAGGGTGTTTTCATCACGAGCACTATCAATTTACGGTCTACGGCGACGATCCAAAGCGAGTTGAATTGCACGGCACGGGTGTTGTAACTGATTCTGTGAGCAATGTCCTTCACTTGTCAGAAGAGAACTTAGCACAACTTGACAACGCACTTTTCCTGTACCGATTGGAACAAAAAGGCTACTGCACGAATCGAGACCAGATTTCACTATCGGTGTATCGTGAAGGGGCCGAGATAGCGCACGAGGATTACGTTGACAGTACGTGCGCATGTTCACACATTCGAGATATCTTGACATTTGACTGGATCGCGGTCTGTACAGGAAAGCAAAGCAAGTTGTTGCCTCGCCCCGTTGCCGAAGGGAGTATTAGTGTTGATGAGATTCGAAGAGTGATTGAACAGCGGTCCGCCGAAAGGTAAATCGCACAGGCGTTCGCCGTGAACGACGAGCGTACAACAATATTACACCCTGCACGCAGAGCCTGGGGTTCTTAGGAGTGAAAGAGGTCCACAACTGGGCCTCTTTTCTTTTACTATTGTCACATTGATACTATACTAACAATTAGGCATTGAATCAGTGACACTGCGCTTACCCAGTATTTATGAAAATCAGGACATCTCAATATCCAAAAATAGAATTCACACTAGGTTTTGGGACCTGGATCGGAATGATTCTCGGTTAACAGGCGGCAAGATATACTGGCTAGATTAGCTACAACCCCGGGGCTTATGCAGTAAGCATGCTAGTTCCATCCGAGAACCTATGGGGTTATTCACATCCCCCCAGTGCGACCAATGATCTAACACATCAAGTCGAATTCTAGCATAAGAAATAGAATAAACAACCACTGGAGGATGTTTTGTGGCGTAAAGTACCGCTTGGGCTCGCTTGGGAAGCTCTGGTTAGTCTCATTCGAAATGTTCGTCGTCGTTTCTGACGAAATGTCAGATAAAGAAAGAGCAGGTTTTCGCCTGCTCTTTTTAGCTACTTGAACAGCAAGATCACTGGTGGTCTCCTGTTGTTCCGCGTTATTGACTTGTGATGCTGGTGTTGTCAGAGAGTGTCTTGACTCGTGAAATACGCTGCCCAACAGGTCTATTTGCGGTGATCCTGCATCAACGGAGCATCAACCGATTGTTGGCGTTGAAAAGGCGGCTAACCTTTCCATACAGGTGTCGGCGGCACGCAGGCGCCATTGCGGGACCAAGAGGCATGCGTAAATACGATATGTTTATACACAATCATGTGCACTTGGAATTGCGGTATTGACATTGAATCCGATGTGAACCGATGCTATTGTCAATACTCAGTGCAGTGCTGTCTCAAGGAACAAGAGCTTGACTTTGTCAGCATTCGGCTATAGATTCGTTATCTAACGATACCTAGCCGGGGATTTACCCTGGGTAGCACCTTTGAACGAGCGAATTCTCTGCTGATATCAGTGCGAGGGTTCGCTCTGTTTGTTCTGTTGACTCGTGAACGGCGGACGATAGGTTCGCTATCAGTTGAGTTCGGGGAGCTATTCCCTTTCTTGGTCTGTTTCAATGCGAGACGAATCTAAGGTGTTCGGGACCTGGAATCATGACATCGCTGTGTACGCTACCGACGAATCGGGTGAGATTCTGTTTGATATCCTAGGCGTCGTCCATTTGGCAGACAGCGCTACCAGCTTATCACCATACCCCAACCCACCCCTTTCAAACTTAGAACACTTCCTCTCCCGCTAATAGCCCAAATCATTGGACAAGCCCCGCAACCCAAATCACAAGGTTCGTCAGTAGTCTGAGAAGCCCGCTTGCGCGGGGCTTCTGTTTATCACACTTGCTCGTGAATAACCGGCATAGATTCTTGATGCTACAGCCGCATCGAACTATCACCGCCACATTCTATCGGCGCGTAATCTATAGCAGCACGTATCGCGCCAGCCAGCTCGCGCGTCAGGACGGGTTTCATCACGAAATGACGAATTCCGTAAGAGGAGCAATTCTCCTCCGTTATCTTCTCGCTGAATCCGCTTATTAAAATGATCGGCATATCGGAGCGCACTGCGCGAACCTTCTCCACCAGCTCGATCCCGTTGAGCTTCGGCATGTTGATATCCGTTATCAATACGTCAAAACTCTGAGGTTTGGACGTGAAGGCATCGAGAGCCAGTAAACTGTTTGTGAATGTGGTAACCCGATACCCAAGTCTCGAAAGCACCTTCTCAGCCATGTTGGCGATCGGTGCTTCGTCATCCACGAAAAGAATGCGCTCTGATCCCGCCAGCGATACGGTTTCGTTGTCTACCGCTCGAACTTCACTGTTCACCACGGAGGGAAGGTAGATGTGAAAAGTTGTTCCTTGTCCCGGTTCACTATAGACGGAGATGTGCCCGCCGTGTTCCGAGACGATACCATGAACCAGTGAGAGGCCGAGGCCTGTGCCCTTGCCTATATCTTTTGTGGTGAAGAACGGCTCAAAAATCTTCTCAACGATCTCTTTCTTCATGCCGCATCCGTTGTCACTGACGGTCAGCCGCAAGTGCGGCCCCACCCGCAGGTCGGGGCAGTACTGTAACGTGTCGGTGTCCACCTCGAAGCGCTCTAACCCTACCTCCAGCACGCCGCCTGCCTCTTCCATTGCATGAAATGCATTCGTGCAAAGATTCATGACGACCTGATGAATCTGTGTGGGATCAGCCAACACCAAACCTGAACTCTTGTCCACGTTCTCAAATACCTCGATGTTTGCAGGCAATGTGGACTGCAGGAACTTGACGACTTCGCGAACAATTAGGTGGATTTCTGTTGGCTCCCTTGAACTCTCCGTTTGACGACTGAACACAAGAATTTGCTTGACCAAGTCTTTCGCCCGCTTTGCGGCTGTGATGATCTGATGAATGCTGTCGCGGCGATCATCCTTGTCATCCCAATCGGCAATCGCCATCTCAGCATAGCCGAGAATCGGAGTCAGAATGTTGTTAAAGTCGTGTGCAATGCCACCTGCCAGAGTGCCGATAGTTTCCATCTTCTGAGTCTGGCGCAAATGCTGCTCGAGCTTCTTCTGCTCGGTAACATCTTGAATGAGCGCGGAAGCGCCAGCGTATGTACCATCCGGCGCATACTGCGGCCGAGCATGCACAATCGCGAAGCGAGTGTTGCCGAGCGCTGTTGTAATTTCCAATGTGTAAATGCCGGAACGGCCCGTAGACCGCTCTCGCGCTTGTTCGAGAACTCGCTGCTTTTCCGCCTCCGGAAGAAACTCCATCAAACAGCGCCCAATAAGATCTTGCGGGGTGAGTTCAAATATCTTCGCCATCGCCGGATTGCAAAACGTGAAGACCTCATTCAGGTCGACTGAGCCGAGGCCTTCTTGCAAGTTCTCCACAAGATCACGGTACCTCTGGCCACTCTCTCTGACGATCTTCTCAGCCTTCTCACGTTCCACGATCTCCTGTCTCAAAGCATCGTTAATGAGCTCAAGTTGCCGCGCCTGATCGCGTATCTCTGACGTCTGTCGCTCGACTTCTTCAACAAGATGCTCTTTGTATTGGCGATTCTCCTTGGTCAGTCGCGCCCGCTCGAGGGCCATACGGACGATATGCTCGAGTGTGGCCATATCTTCGACCGGTTTCAGAACATAGTCCCACGCGCCCAGACGTACTGCTTCAATCGCATCTCCTATGACTCCCGTGCCCGACACAATGATAATCGGAAGTTCTGGATGCTCCCGCGACACATGGTGCAAGACCTCCAAGCCGTCCACCTCCGGCATGCGTAAGTCGCAAAGAACCAAATCGGGAGATGACGATTCGATCAGTTCTATTCCTTCGCGTCCGTTTGCCGCTTCCAGCACTTCGTATCCGCTGTCTTCGAGATAGGCTTTCAACGAGCGGCGAACGGCTGTCTCATCATCAATGGTGATAATTCTCTTGGTGGAGTCTTTCATGGTGTCGGAGTTAGGTCTTTCCAATTACGCGTTCGGAGCTGAAGGATCATTCGCTATCAACTGGCAGCGTTATGATGAACTTCGCCCCCTGTTCAGGTTCGGATTCAACTTCAAGCGTCCCGCGGTGGTTGTCTACAATAATGAAATAGGAAACGGACAGTCCCAGACCGGTGCCAGTACCCACTTCTTTGGTCGTGAAGAACGGTTCAAACACTCGTCGCCTAATTTCTGCCGGAATACCCGGCCCGTTATCTTCAATTTCGATGCGAACGTCGCGCTTAAGCGCGCGCGTGCGCAAGACAATTTGCGGTTGATCGCCGGTGTGGAAGTCAGCCAGGGCGTGCGCGGCATTTTTCAGCAAATTGAGAAACACCTGTTCCAATTTGGTGGTGATGCAGGGCACTGGCGGAATGTCCGGCCCGTAGTCGCGCTCGATGCGAATTCTGCGGAAGTCGAATTTCTTTTTTAGGTCATAGTCGTTGGCTGCAAGCTGCACTGCGGTGTCGAGCAGATCTTCGATCTTTGTGCTGGAACGATCGCTGTCCGACTTCCGGCTGAAATTCAGCATATTACTGACAATGATAGCGGCACGTTTGCCCGCCTCATCTATGTCTTGCAGGAACTCGAAGATGCCTCGTTCGCGCATATAGCCCGCCAACTCGTCAAGACTAACGTTGATACGCTGTGCTACTTCGAGGTTCTTGGGCACGTCCGAAGACACCCTCCTTTTGATGTTCTGGGCGCTTTGCAGAATAATGCCCAGAGGATTGTTGATCTCATGGGCCATGCCGGCGGCCAAACCTCCGACGGACATCATCTTCTCGGTTTGAGTCATCAACTCTTCCATTCGGGTCCGGTCGGTGACGTCATCGACCCTGATCACGGCGCCTTGCACGGTAGCGGTGATGAGCGGATAGATGATGATGTCGCGGACGCGGGCGTCGTCGCCCAGATTGGTCCGCACGCGTTCCAGCTTTTGGACCTCGTTTGTGACAATGGCGGTTTGAATCAGCGCGGCGGCGTTTTCGAGCATCGGGAACACCTCGTTGACCGGGCGTTCCAGAGCCTGGTTCCGTGTCACTCCCGTAATGCGCTCTGCCTGCAGATTCCATTGAGTGACGCACTCGGCACTATTGACGGCGATCAGGGCGGAGGGCATCGAGTCAATGACGTTTTGCAGATATGACTTCATCGTCGCCGCAACGAGTTCGGCACGTTGACGCTCTACCAATTCCTGCTGCAACTCGAATGCTCGTTCCTTCAACGCCGTTTGCGCGCCAACCAAGTCGGTGTCACGCCTTTGGATCTCGGAGAGCATGGCATTGAAAGAGTCTATTAGGTAGCCGACTTCATCTTTCCCGCGCTTCTCAGCCCGAAGCGAATAGTCTTTCTTGTCGGATACTCTGCGTGCCAGATCAGCTAGTGACACGATTGGTTTCGAGATAATTACCTGGTATTTTGCGGCCAAAGCGGTGGCGATCACAAGCGCGACCAGCAAGAGCAGTAGAGCCGTGGTGACATATTGTCGCTGACGGGATGCAAGCTGATTAAGATTAGTTCGAATAAGAATGTGGCCGACAGCCTCGCCGTTCATCAGCACCGCCCGTGTTACGGTAAGGTGCCTCTCTGTGAAGGCGTGCCCGTCACTCGTTAGCGGAGGAACACGCCCACCTAGCTGTCGTTGGTAGGCAGCGAACACGACGTCTCTGGCGTCCCAGAGCACAGCTTCTTCAATATCCTTTTCTGCGTCGAGAGAGTTAAGTGTGCGAGTGGCATCTTCCGGGTCCAGGAAGGAGAGAGAAGCGACGCAGTTGTCGCCGATCAACTCGGCCAGTGTCGTCGCGCGAGTGACGAGCTGGCCTTTTGCTACTCGGCTGTCGTAGACCATGAACGCAACGTAGGTGAGGCTCACGGCGATCAGCGTCACGAGAACTACGAGGAGCGTGATCTTGCGTTGCAGCGAGGTGTCTGCCAGCCAGTTCTCCATGCGGAATGGACTCTTACTATTGCCGACGAGGGTTCTCATTCGCTCCTCCCGTCAATGGCACGGCCGAGTTTCAGGACACGCGAATCTAATCGAAGTACGGACTCATTGATAGCGTCCAGATTCACGCTGAAGCGAACCTTGTTGTCCTCGTTGAAAAAGGAAATCATTGTGCCTTGCCTGCAGGCATCGGGCGCGTCACCTATCGTCAAAACAGCGTGATTATCAAACTGCTCGAAGATCTCGAGCAGACGCCTGTTTTCTGAGGCGCTTACGAAGAGAATGTGACAAACGGGAAGATCGGCAAGTGCCCTTGCGCGCGCGATTCTGATTGGGCGGCCATTCGCAACAGTCTTGGATTCGACGGCACTAAGGTGACCGTTGAACGGATCTTCTCCGAGAACACCAATCACGAGCGGCGAAGTGCCATCGAGGAACGCGCCTTGAGGCCATGTCGTGAAGTTGGCGAAATTGTAGAGAAAGGCCGCCTTGATCTGATACTCGGATGCCTTCTCGTCAGCACGCGCATGTGTCGTGAGTGCAAGAATCAGCAAAATGATGCCCGCCACGCTGACGAAGCGCGGCTTTTGACCGCTCGGTGGGTGTGTTGGCCTAGTCATTTCGACACAACTTGGTTGAAGTTGGCAGGGTTTCTTAGAAACTCCAACAAGTGCCTATATAGAAGGAGCGCTCGACCTTTGCTGGCAGCGACTGGAAAGCGATAGCGGTGCCAAATTCCTCATGGTACTTCTCAAGAAGATTCTGCCCGACGAGAAAGATCTCTACTTCCGAGACGGGCCGATAGCTAATTCGAGCGTCGGCGGTGTAGTATTCGCCGATCGGCGATTCTGAAAGTTCGCCGACGTAGCGGACATCGGTGTCGAAGTGCAGATAATGGCGGATATCCAAGGAATTACGAAGGACCGCTTGATGCTTCGGATAGACGAACTCGGAGCCAAGACTGGTCAGTTCTCGTTCCCCGCCCACCTGTTGATGTAGGTAGGCGTAGGACGCTAACAGGCGCCAGGCTTCGCTGAGACGGAATTCGGTTGCGGTCTCACAGCCATAGCTGCTGTTTTCCGCTAAGTTGTTCAGGTAAAGAGGCAGTAGCACGTACGGGATAGGTTCCGTCATCATCGGCACGGGCGCGCCGTTGGAGATTGCCCTGAAGTCGTCGTAGTCATTATAGAATACGTCCACGGACACATTTGAGAAGCGGTTGAGGTGAGCGCGCCATCCAAGCTCGTAGGCCTTGAGCTTCTCCGACGTGAACTCCGGGCTTTTCGTGAACACATTCAACACTGGCAACGGAGAGGGGTTCCACTCCGTCATAGGCGGAAGGGTTAGGAGTGGTATCGATCCAGAGCGCTCGCCGCGCGAAGGGGTACGAACAGCGCGAGAGGCTGAGGCCCAGAAAGTGTGGTCGCTGTGCGGACTCCACACGCTGCGTACGCTCGGTTGAATCTCCCACTCCGTGTAGCTGTTGTGCTCGAACTTGGAGCCGACGATGAGACGCAAGCGGTCGGGCACGATGCTCCATTCATTCTGGCCGAATATATTGAAGAGTTCCAGAGTGAAGTGCTCAGGGTCAGCCAGACCAGGAAGGTAGTCCCGGCTGTTGCGGTAGCCTAAACCCCAAATAAATGAGTTCCTCGGCAGTGGCCTGAAACTGTGTTTGAGTTCGACATCTATCGTTTGCCGATCTTCCGTGTAGAACAACGTCTGGCCGTCGGTTACGTCAAAGTAGGTCTGAAATGTTGCTTCAGACTCCGGGCTGAACTGCCGCTTCAGGCGTGCAAGCGAATAGACGCCGCGATAAAATGCATCGAGACTCGGATAGGAAGAATAGGGCGGCGTGAGCAAAGGCGAACTCACCTCGTGCAAGTAGGCATCATCGTACCAGTTGCCTTCGAGGAGAAGTTGGGTGCGCGGTGAGAAATCGTGATCAAGTCGAAGTCCTACACGCAGATCATTCCAGTAATCGTCGCGACCGCTGACGATTGCTTCGCCGTCCTGGGTGCGATCGAAGCCGCTGGCATAGGCACGATAAAAGGTGCGGTCCCCAAGCTTGCCGCCGTAACGAATGTTGCCGGACATCCGCTCATTGTAGCCTGCACTGGCTCGCACGAGTCCACCTTGGGTCTGCCGGGTGTCTTTAGTGATAATGTTAATCACGCCGTTGACGGCATTGGCGCCCCACATCGTCGCACCGGGTCCGCGAATCACCTCAATTCGGGCTATGTCCTCGAGCGGCATATTGAGCTGATCCCAAAATACTCCGGAGAAGACCGGAGAATAGACACTCCGCCCATCAACCATCACGAGCAGCTTGCTGGCGAATTGCCCAGTGTATCCTCGCGCTGAGATCGCCCAGGAGCTAAGGTCTATCCTCGCAACCTGCAGCCCGGGTACCAGACGCAATACCTCAGGAATTGAATTGAATCCTGACCGGCGAATATCTTCCCCAGTCAAAACAAAAACAGCCGCAGCTGCGTCGAAAATGGGTTCCGATTTCCTCGAGACGGATGTCACCTCGATATTCATCAACTCTTCCAGCGAAAGACTCGAAAGGTCCAGAGTCTCCACCTCTGTCGTGTCCGCTCTAAGGGGAAACGGCAACACGATGACGAGGAAAGCGATGGTGATCGCTGTACCGCACAAGAAACGAGCAGCCTCAACGAGCGAGTCTTTTAGACGAAACTCGACTCTGGCGGATATTGACATGTACCAATGTTCGGAATACATACCTACTACCTGTATAAGCTAGTAATTTGTCAACAATTTGTTGGGTTACCTCATCATTTGCGGATCCGCCCGCTCAGGAAATCTTTTCCGCGAGCGCCAAAACCGCCGCCCATGGATTGCCGTCAAATCGGTGGTTTTTCAGGGAATCAATCACAATTAGGCTGATGCACATGTGTATCATCAAAAACTGCGCCAATGCTTGTTGCGATTGCGCCGAGGATTGTCCCTGCTCCTCTGCTGATTTGACATGCTTCCTCCTGTGTTTACAATCCTAGTATTACAACTATTGCAAACTCACAACTGCTAACTTCCGGTAAAACGCCAGATGCGCTCTAAAAACAAGCTGTTGAATCAAGCGAGCTATCAAAAGGACAAATCGCTCGAAATGCTACCTTGTCAAATCAAAGAGCTACAGATCTTCCGCTATGAGAGGGTTTCATGAAGAAGCCAATGCGGACCATTCTCGCAATGGTCCTTACGTTCACCGTGTGCTTCGTCGCAGTGCCGGGCGCTGCTTGGGCCGATGACATTGAATTCATGTCACTCGATTCACTGATGAGCATTCAGGTCAGCGCTGCCTCAAAATACGACCAGACGTCTCTCGAGGCTCCCGCTTCAGTCACGATCCTGACATCGGACGACATTCGGCGATACGGATGGCGGACACTCGAGGACGCACTGATCACAATTCGAGGTTTCTACCTTAGTGATGATTTGAACGGCAGCTTCTTGGGGATTCGTCGTGTTTTCCGTCAGCGCATTTGGCACAAAAGGATCAGTATTATTACGGTGTAGTATGGGGGTTTAAGTTCAGTCGGGCGGCTCGAATTGTTTGAAAGTTTGGTTTGTGGTCCTACCTTTGGCCATCGCTTAATTTCACTTGGCATCGTTTGCATCAATCAAACCGTACTCACTCGGTGCCATTTGAATCCGACGACGAGCTAAATTAATGATTTAGAAGTAGATACATGTTGGGACTGTCACGCCGGAGGTCGCGGGTTCGAGTCCCGTTGGCCCCGCTAAAAACAAGCCCTTAGGATTGCTCCTAAGGGCTTTTGATTTGCTTTGTACGGAAGATGGACGGTGGTGGACGACGCTGTTTTCCGTCAGGGCATTTGGCACAGAGCGATCTGGACCAGAATGATTTGGAACCAAGTTATAAGTACAGTGGCAAGCGCTTTACAATACGCTCCTGCCCCAGAGATTGTTGGACGATGAGCCGGTTGTGCCGGATGGATGCGATCCTACTACTGGTACAAAAAATGGGGGCGAACCAAATCCATGCCTCGCTTGGGTGGTCAGCCGGTACAAGAGCGTAAACTGTTTCGGTCGTTCGCACCGATGTATGGCTGTTTTGGGCAGCAAGATTGCGGTTCCCTGCTGCCATATATCAATGTATCTCATTCGTTACTTCCTTAAGCGCGTTTCGCACCGTAAGAGCAAGGTCCCTGTAGATGAGCGGCTTCATTATGTACGCGCAGAAGCCCATCTCCCTGTAGTTTGTTGCTGTAACTGTTTCACTGAAACCCGTCACGAGGATAATCGGCATGTCCGGTCGGACTTTCAGAATTTCTTGCGCAAGCTCGTTGCCAGTAATTTGCGGCATTGTTTGATCTGTGATCACAAGATCATAGCGATTGGGATTCTTCAGAAACATCTCAAGAGCTTCGACGCTACTAGTTCTAATTACGACATCATAACCCAGGCTGGCTAGCATTTGCTTTGCCATTAAAGTATTTGGCAATTCATCATCCACAAATAAGATCCGTTCCGATCCTGTTGGGACGGGTAGCTCGTCATCAAGGTCCCCCCTTTCATTAGACGTCGCATAAGGCAAGTACACTTGAAATGTTGTGCCTTGTTCGGGCTCGCTGTACACACTAATACCGCCGCCGTGCGCCGTAACAATGCCGTGAACGACCGATAGGCCAAGCCCTGTCCCTTCGTCGACTGATTTTGTTGTGAAAAACGGTTCAAATATTCTTTCCGTTGTTGCGCGATCCATTCCGTGCCCATTGTCACTTATGGTCATCCGAACGTATTGACCCTCACTCAGATTGACGTGCAAACACGAGAACTCTGCATCAACGTAAAATGTATCCAGCTTCACTTCGAGGATCCCGGTGCGGCCTTTCATAGCATGTGCTGCATTGATGCAGAGATTCATGAGCACTTGATGGATCTGGGTCGGGTCGCAGTGTATGGCACCGATATCCTGTTTGATCGATTCCCGAATCGCAACGGTCACAGGAATTGACGCACGCAAGAGATTAAGCGCTTCCTTGACTATGAGCTGAAGAAGAACAGGCTTTCGTTCCTCCTCGCCTTGCCGGCTGAAAGTCAGAATTTGTCTCACTAAGTCCTTTGCTCGATGCGCAGCTACGATAATTTCCTCTAAGTCAGCGCGAGCAGGACTCTGTTTCTCGAGATGAATCATAGCCATCTCGCTGTAACCCATAATTGGTGTCAGAATGTTATTGAAATCGTGGGCCACGCCTCCTGCCAACGTACCGATTGTCTCCATTTTTTGAGACCGCCGAAGCTGGGCTTCTAGTTTTTCGTGATCTTGCTCTGCACGTTTGCGCCCCGTGATATCTCTAACGATAGACAATGAACCAATGATCGTGCCGTCAGGCGAAGGATACGGCCCAGCGCTTATTTCCACCCAAAAGACTTCACCGCTCTTCCGAATCAACTGTGTTTCATAAACTTCCGCGATGCCGCGCAAACGGTCATTTGTCTTCACACGAAGCGCATCTCGGACATGATCGGGACCCATCACACCAGTCGGACGGCCGACCAATTCTGCAGTTGCATACCCACACATCTCAGCCATTCGGCTGTTGATGTAAGTAACGACATCGCTTTCATCCGTGATGACAATTCCCTCGTTCAGACTCTCAACAACTGTGCGGAAACGAGTTTCAGATTCACGGAGAGCTTGTGTCCGGCGCTCAACTTCAAGTTCAAGGTGTGCTTGATACGCGTGATTATCAAGCCTCAGTTTTGCTCTCTCCAGTGCACTGTTAATTGCGAATTCGAGTGCCCCCATATCCTGAATTGGCTTCAACACATAGTTCCACGCTCCGAGACGCACTGCCTCGATAGCATCGCCGAGCACGCCCGTTCCAGACACGATAATGATTGGTGTATCCGGTGCCTCGGCAGTCACTGTGGCAAGCACTTGCAGCCCGTCCACTTCAGGCATACGAAGGTCGCATAAAATGAGGTCAGGAGTGTCTCGGCGGAACACCTCCAGCCCTTCACGTCCGTTACACGCCTCAAGCACCTCAAAATCGCTATCCTCAAGGTAGTACTTGATGGAACGACGCACTGCTTCTTCATCGTCTATAGTAAGAATTCGAAATCGCTTAGCCATGTTCTAATCTAATTAGGTGGATTATAAAACAATTGTGAGATATCTGCAAACATCTTGATCAGGCATCCATTATTGTTTTCGCACGTTGCATGTGGTCAACAGGCAGCTTGATTACAAACTTCGTTCCCTTGCCAGGGGCTGATTCTACGAACATCGTTCCACTATGGTTCTCTGTCACTATGAAGTATGATACTGAAAGCCCAAGTCCCGTACCGGTGCCGACTTCTTTTGTAGTGAAGAATGGTTCAAATACACGACGTCGGACTTCTTCCGTCATTCCCGGTCCGTTGTCTTCAACTTCAATCTGAACGAACCCTTCCATTGCAGTCGCCCTGCACACGATGGATGGAGAACCATTACTTCCGTGTTCCCCAATTGCTTGTGCTGCGTTCTTGAGGAGATTAAGAACTACCTGCTCCAGTTTGGAATCAACGCATGGTATCGGAGGCATCGCCGGATCGATGTCGACGGTTACGGTGATGTGACGGAAATCGTACTTCTTTTTGAGATCATAATCGTTTGCGGCAAGCAGGACAGCCTTGTGGATAATGTCGCCAACAGATGCAGGCAGCAATCCGGAGCTGGAATGGCGGCTGAAATTCAGCATATTTGTGACAATTGTAGCTGCGCGTTTCCCTGCATCAAGAATATCACTAATGAGAGGCGGTATGTCACGTTTCTCAAAGTAATGATGAATGCTTTCTAGAGAAATGCCAACTTCACGTGCGGCATCAGCATTCTTCGCCAAACCAGGCGCTACGCGTCGCTGGAGATTCTGAATACTCTGGACAATGATGCCAAGCGGGTTATTGATTTCATGCGCCATGCCCGCCGCCAAACCACCTACAGACATCATCTTCTCGGTCTGCGCCATCAACTCGAGCATCCTAACCTCTTCAGTAACATCGTCGATGCGGATAACTGCACCGCTGATATCTCCGTGGAGCGGATAAACAACAACATCCACGTAGCGCAGGATTGAACAATGCCTACAGGTTAACCGCTCCCGCTTCTGCATAACACCGGAAGAGATTGCCTCGCTGACTATGTTCCTGTGTTCGTCGAGAATCGGAAGAACATCCCAAACCATGGCGTTTTCGAGCTTATCGCTATCGAGGCCGCTGTCCTGCTCAAGTTTGATATTCCACAACGTGATTCGACCATCACCTTCAACAGCAACCAAAGGCGAAGGCATTGAATTGATAACATCGTTAAGAAACTCTTTTAATTGGTTGGTTTCAGCCTGTGCTCGCTTGCGTTCAGTTAACTCGAGAATTAACAGGGCGGCTTGCTGGCGGAGGCTATCATCTGCTCGCTGTACGCTTGTCGCCATGTGATTGAATGTGGACGCCAGTCGACCAATTTCATCGTCTGAATTGTCAACAACACGCTGGCCTAACTCCCCTTCAGCAATGGCGTCTGACACATGCGCAATCCTCCACAACCGCGAGATAACGAGACGACCGACAACTAACATGAGTAACATTCCGAGGGCAAAGATTAAGAGACTCAATATTGCGATAGTGCGGCGACTATCCGCCACTTCTCGCTTCAATGGCAAAAGAGTGAAACAAACAGACGCTCGCCCGATGGTCTCTCCGTTATGTGTGATTGACTTTGAGATTCGTAACACATCATCTTCGAGGCAAATACACTCAACTCCGTCATTACAGTCATGCACATGGGAAATCGAATCGAGGCTGGCTTGTTGGCCTATGACCTTGCCGGTAGTGTCACAAACCTCGATATCCAACAGATTGTTATTGATCATCGCGCCCTTTAGCACAGAGGCGATACCGCTCGAGTCGTCAAAGAACACCGCTGGGGCTAGGCTGTATGCAACTCCCTCAACTACTCCAAGTGCGTTGTGAGTCATTAGTTCAGTTGCCTGCGCACGAAACCGATTGGGAAGGTATGCAAACAGTGAAACTGAGATAAGTGCGAATAGCGTTGCGAACAGGATCGCAAGCTTGTAACGAAGCGAGAGTGACCGAAGTCGTTTTAGTATGTGTGATAGACTCTTCATCTACTCGATCACCTCTGCGAGACCTAACAATTGCGAACTGAAGTCTGCACCTTCGGACCTGCTTTCGCTGAGATTTATCACGAATTTTGGTCGGTTGTCATTTAATCTTAACCCTAGTGTTATACCATCAGCCAGATTAGAGGGATCGGCACACAGCGTAAGCAGGTGCCGTTCCCGCGCGTATTTTTTGACATCGCTGATTTCAATCGAGCGCACGGGCATCAGGTACACTACATCCGCTGATTGTTCGGCTACTTTCTGCGCCCAGTTCTTGTCTTCGAGATCAACGTTTACCAGCCGCAATGGTAGTCCTTTTACCCTGTCTATTTCTGCATCCCTGGTAGCTTTGTACACTTCCTTCATGGCGTCATGCGAAGCCCGATAGCGCCCCTGAAAAAGAATACAAATCACCAGCTCCTCACCGCAGCGAGTTTCCAGATTGCGATCAAAGGTCAAAGCCTTACAGAACAGCGAGATCTGCAACTTATGAGGCACACCCACTTCTTGCGCACACGCATCATAGGCAAGCCCGGACAGCGTGATTGTCAGAATAATGTAAAGTAGCACTGTGCGCACGAGTACGATTGGCTTGCAGGTCAGAATGTATAGGCAACTGTGAGTGCCATAGTCCGCCCACGTTGCGGGATAATGGGCATATCCACTGCTGAAGTGGGTTGGAGATGATCCCAGCTCCCAGGGTGGCCGTACTCTGCGTCGAGCAGATTGCGGGCGCTAATTGAAATGCTTAGAGGGTCAACTGCCGGCCGCGTACTCAGCGTTAAGTTGAGCAGTGCGTACGGCGCAGACTTTGTTCCCAGCAAGGTGTGGCGATAAGACTCAGCCTGACTTTCAATTCCGATCCGGAGCAAGCGGTGAATCGGCGTGGACAAGCCGCCTTTGGCCAAGTGTTTAGGTGAATTACTTAGAACTGCATCACCTGGCTCTTCTTCCGCAATCTGAGTTGCCAAGCTCAGATAACCATTGAGGCCGTGGTCCGTTCGATAGTTTAACTCAATTTCGAATCCGCGACCTTCCGCTGCACCCGTGTTTTTATACACAGTAAGATTGTTGCTAGAATCCAAAACCGTATTGATCATGTCACTGACGCGATAGGTATAGAACGATATCGCGCCGTTAAGCGCTGCCACCAAACGGTGTTCTCCTGTTATTTCAATGGTCTTGATTCGTTCCGGTTGAAGATCCGGGTTCGCTTTTGACTGTTCCGGGTACCAATAAAATGACTCGGTTATGGCTGGGGCGCGAAACGCCTCGCCGTAGAGAAACTTTATAGAGGAACGGTGCCCAGGCAAAAACACTAGCGCCGCCCTGGGGACCAGGGCATCGTAACCCAACGAATACCAAGTCTGTCGAAGACCCGTGGTTAGAATTACGTCGCGATGAATTTGGTATTCATCTTGAGCGAACATCGACCCGACTGAGAAAGGATGCTTTTCATCACTAATAATCTCTTCTTCAGTAGAAGAGAAGTAATCATTTACGAAGTGGTTTGTGTATTCCAGTCCTATGATCATACGATGAAAAGTTCGGGGTGTCCACTGACAGCGTAGCTCGCTGCCGATGCGCTTTTCATCTAAGCGATCGGGGTTGTCCGTCTCCGGTGCGCCATAAGGATACAACCCGTCATAGTGAAAGGAGTTGAAGTACGCCCTGCCTGTGATATCTAATTGGGGCCCAAACGAATGTGCATGCTCGATATCTGCACCGCCATATGTGTCTTCGGTAATAGATCTCGAGTCATTAAACACGACACCCCATGTCGCGGTGGGGATACCCTTGAACCGGGACATGAAGAAAGATTGGATTTTTAGTTTGCCATAAACCACTCGCCCAAGCAAGCCATTTGTACGCTCCCAGTCCAAACCTTTAGCAACTCCGTTGTTCGTTTCTGGGTCGTCATATTCCGGAAAGTAAACATCTTCACCGCGCAAGTCTGTAGCCTGCCCCGAGAGCATCAGGTCCCATTTCCCTTTTATGGTTTTCGCGTAGCGTACGGACCCTCCTGCGCCGACAGGCGATATAACTTTCCCTTTAAGGGAAAGTCCAGACGTAGCGGCGGCACTTTTTGTCACGATGTTAATCACTGAGAACATAGCGCCCGTTCCATACAACGCAGAGCCTGGTCCGCGAACGATCTCAATTCGATCTATTGTTCCGAGATCAATCCCAAACAACGTATTCACTGGGGGCTGTCCCTGGGTCATTTCGTTTAAGGTCTGGCCATTTAGCAGCATGAGCACGCGATTATTGTAGTCGCTAGGTCGCAAATAGCCACGAATTCCCAGGAAGCTGTAGTTACGGTCGTCACTCAGGTAAAACCCACGCACGGTCACAAGCGCGTCTTCCAGTGATTGCCAACCGTAACGGCGAATATCATCCGATGTCAATACCGTCACGGATGCCGGAGCTTCAAGCGTGCTTTGCTCGTATTTCGATGCCGCACTGACTTGAATACCCATCAAAGAATCCAGGGACATGAACTCGATGTCTTCTGCCCAAGTGTTTGCGGAACCTGCAAGGAGGTTTGCGCTCACCAACAGGGTCATTGCTATTCGTTTCTTGAAATCACGATTCATGACGGCACTCCTTGCGCCACGGAGGTAGAACTACCACACACATGTTGACCTATCACAATGAGACAAATGAATTGTGATGATTTCACAACACATACGTCGTTTGCCTGCCTCTTCACCATTGGGCAGCGCATATCAGCATTTAGAAAGCTTGCAAAAATCAGCCCAACTCTGTGTTCCTACATGTCTTCGCTTTTGCGACTGAATATTGTCAATTACAACTATCGATCTGTACTTCGGACTGTACCCATTGGACTGGACAGTCAGGGTTTTGATTCCGTAAATTGGGGGGTCGCAGAATAGGAGTCTTGGTATGGCACGTCCCCGTCGGTCATTCAGTCTCGAATTCATGCTGCTGGTGGTGCTGCGCATTGCGCTAGTCGAACACCTGTGCCTTGCGGCGGAAGCTGGTTATCTTGTACACCCGATCGACCGTTGCCAACGGCTGTCTTGACCAAGTTTCGGATCCGACTTTGCTCCCCATGCACCTCCGATTTCGCTGTCCTGTTTTGTCTTGTTTTCGGTTGGTATTAGATACTAGATGTTAGACTCAGCTGCTCTCACGAGAGAAGCCCCGAATGGAGCTTTCTATTTGGTTCTGCGAGGCTTATGGACTGATTCGTAGGAACCGACGACACTTTCGATTCCCGTCGGCCATACTAAAAAACAAGGGTTTACCAGAAATGGAAAACCCTTCTGATTTTGCTTTGGTTACACATTAGGTTGAAGTGTTTTCTGTTTGTGAGTTTAGTATCGCTTAAGACGATGTTATTAATAGTATTTATGCTTGCCAATTGAGCAATTGAATCACATTGCGTTCGGTAATCACATTCAGTCCAATCTGTAGTCTTGTTTCAGGTAGATGCAATCCGTATATTACGACAAGAATTATCAGATTTATTCAAGGAAATTGCCCCCAACGGGGTAGTGTCTTAATTTGAACTTCTTGTAGAAACAAGCGGTTGACCGTAGAGGCATAGGCAAAGAAAAAGCAGGTTGTTAACCTGCTTAAAAACTGGACGGGGCAGCCTTTACCACTAAACAACTAATCAAGGTATGCCTCTTGTTGAGTCAATAAGTCCTTGACCGATTGCGCTCTGACAACCACCCCAGCATTATCCTCAACTCAAATGAGGCCCCAATTGCCCTACTAAGCGTTCTGGGTCTGTATGTGACTATTCCCTTGCGAGGTTAGCATACAGTATTTTACCTTACCAGTATCGTACCGTAATGTCAGATTGCCGACTGTAGTAGCAGTCGAGTAAAGTCCGGCCCTAACAATAGTTTGGTCAAGAGAGCGGAAAGCCACTTGATCATGGGGGAGTCCTCCTATTCCGTTGAAGGTGTAAGGTTGGCTCTCTATTGAGAGGATTCCTGTAAAATACAGTTTTTTGCAGGAGAGTCAAGAGAAAGGGGCCGCACACCCCAATTGTAAATTACTTGCCCTTGTTGGGGCAAGGCGACGGTTTAGACCGTACATGCGAATCTACCTTGACAGTTTTCGGCCCCGGTTTGGGGTAATCACGAACCGTTCTCGGAACAACTTTACAGTCTTTTCCCATAATCGTTTCCTCCTTTCGTTCGCCGTTGTTGTAGCAACGACCGGGTTAGTGAGGGGTTGGAGTGTGCGGCCTTCTTAGTTAATTGATCGGCGGTTAGGTTGGTAGCCTCTTTGAGCATCTAATAGATCGCCGATGCTCCACAGTTTTGTAGTGATTCCTGCCGCCATAGCAGGAGTCACTCGTAGGGTTTTATGAATCCGGCAGAAGTTGTAGTGAGCAAAATGCAGGGCGACTGCGGCTTGCAGGTTTTCGAGCTTCTTTGAAAAAGCGTTAGTCAATCGCGTGAACCTCCTCATCTGCATTCTCATAGTGAGATTCTGTCGTTCGATATAGGACGTGCTGATTTTTTTAACGTCGGGGTTTCCTGAAAAAACTTCATGGAAGACACCGACTATGGTTGGTGGGCTGTAGCGTCGCTCACCTTCAAAGTTCGCGGAATACGATTTGACGATTTGAGCATAGTCGAGCGTTTGGACTGTACCCCTCAGGCTGGACAGTTAGGGTGATGATTTCGTAGATTGGGTGTGGCAGAAAAGGAGTCTTGGTATGGCACGTCCCCGTCGGTCATTCAGTCCGGAGTTCAAGCTTCGGGT
>Ga0154020_10000314_pt1 | contig 58360 bp, 51 predicted proteins | sample Klosneuvirus_201_FD_109709 | JGI IMG/M metagenome (GOLD analysis project Ga0154020, IMG submission 109709) | Active sludge microbial communities from wastewater, Klosterneuburg, Austria - Klosneuvirus_20160825_MG | ecosystem: Engineered > WWTP > Aerobic digester > Activated sludge | place... | reverse complement strand
TAATGTCCGCTGGGGGCTCTGCTCGCGATTCCTTTGTGGACTCTGCTGACACTCCTCATGACCTGTCACTCCGTCGCCAAATGTGGGCGTTAGGAGCTAATTGATAATCAGATTAGGCGTCCGCAACGGCTAGGTCGGCGGCTCCGGTTCCCGTGGCGGTGGGGATGGGGGCGGCGTATTGGGTGGCGGTCATGCCTTGCAGGTAGCTCCAGGTGTTGCTGATGCCGTTGGCGGCGAGAATGTCCGGCAGCCCGTCGCCGTTGACATCACCAACCCAGACCGACTCTGGCTGGTTGGTACCGAGTGGCTGGTTCACCGCCGCCGCCAGGTTGCCCACGCCGTCGCCGAGCAGCACGCTCACATTCATCCCGGTGGCGTTGGCGACGACAACGTCAAGCTTTTTGTCCGCATTCAGGTCCGCGACCATGACGCCACGCGGCGAGGTGCCGGTGATGGCGTTGACGGGATTCGCGAAGGTGCCGCTGCCGGCGCTCAGGCAGATGCTGACGTTGCCGGTGGATGAGTTGGCGGCGATGAGGTCGAGCTTGCCGTCGCTGTTGACATCCGCGAGCGTCAGGTCTCCAACGGAGCCAGCGACAGAGCGGAGAGTGCCGGCGGCAAATCCCCCAGTGCCATTGCCGAGCATCGGCAGCACCGAGCTGGTTGTCCCCGAGCCGATGACCAGATCCAGCTTCGTGTCTCCATTTACGTCACCGACGGCGATGGTGTTGCCACCGGCTAGAGTCGGCGTCGCGATCACTGTCGCGGTGAAGGTGGCGCCTTGGTTTTGGAACACCGTGATGGTGTTGTTGCCGTTGACGACCGCGAGGTCCGGCTTGCCATCGGCATTGAAGTCTCCCTGTGCTACCTCGGCAGGGCCGCTGGCGCCGGTTCCGAGGGGGAGGTTTTGCGAGGCTCCAGTTGGGAAGGTGCCATCGCCGAGACCGACCTTGACCGTGATGTTGTTGCCGGTCTGATTGACGGTCACCAGATCGGGCTTGCCGTCGGCGTTGAAGTCGAACGAGAGCACTCGGCGCGGCGTGGCGGGGGTCGCATAGTTCACCGGCGCGGCCCAGGCGATGGGGCTGATGGGACGGTAACGGAACAGCTTGACGCCGGTACCGGTCTTGCCGTCGTCCGGGTGGCTGACGACGAGGTCCCTCGGTCCGCAGGTGGCTGGTTTGGCCGGGACCGTGCAGGTGATCGACGTGGACGAGACGACCACTACGCTCGTGCAAGCGAGGCCGCCGACGGTCACGGTCGCCCCGGCGCGGAAGTCGGTGCCGGTGATCGTGATGCTCGTTGGCACGTTGTTGATGCCGCTGGCTGGAGATACCGAGACCACCGATGGCGCATTGAAGGGTGTTAGGTCGGGGCTGACCGTCAGATCCGGGCTCGACAGATCATCGGGAGTCGTCGGTGGTGGAGTAGAGGTCTGTTCACATGCAACGGCCAGGGCCACCACCCCAAGACCGATCATGGAAGCAGCATAAACCCGTGAAAGGCTAAGAGAAAACATATCTCGACCTCCAGCGTAACAGCGAGTCGTGCCTGTGAATTGTGAGTCAATATATCACGCTGATTCAGACGAGAACTCGATATGAGAATAATGGTACTCACCCACAAGCACGGCCTTCGAGGGCAAGTCCGCTTTGGCCGCAGACCCAGGGGTCGGGGTCGGGGTCGCTCGGCCCCTGTTTACGGGCCGGTCGGAAGCAGTGGGTCAGTGAGAGACGGAGGCAGAGACGGTCCCGAGAGCGGAGCGACTACTTGCAGACTTGCAGCGAGACTTGCACGTTGTTGGAGCCGGCGCTGGCGATCACCACGTCCTGCAGGCCGTCGCCGTTGAGATCGGCCACGGCGACGCCAGCGGGGGTGGTACCGCTGGCGGTGGCAACCTGGGGGGCGTACTGCGTGCCGGTCGCGCCCGATGCCTGGAGATAGCTCCAGTTGTTCTGCGGGGCATTGGACGTGACGATGTCGAACCAGCCGTCGTTGTTGATGTCGGCGACAGCAATGGTCTCGGGCCGGTTGGTGCCCAGGGTCTGGTTCACCGCCGCAGCCATACCGCCCGCGCCATTGCCGATCAGCACGCTGGTGTTCATCGACACGTTGTTGCCCACCACCACGTCCATCTTCTTGTCGCCGTTCACGTCCCGGATGACGACGCTCGTCGGGGCCGTGCCGACAGCGACGCTGGTCGGGTTGCCAAAGGTTCCCGCGCCATTGCCGATGTAGATGGAGGCGTTGTTGGTGCTCTGGTTGGCGGTAATCAGGTCGAGCTTGCCATCGGCGTTCATATCAGCCAGCGCGACGCCGACGTTGGTGCCAGGTGCCGCGCGCAGCGTGCCCATCGCGAAGCCGCCGGTGCCATTGCCGATCAGCGGCACCACGTTGGTGCTGTTGCCGCCGACGATCAAGTCCAGCTTGTTGTCTCCATTTACGTCCCCCGCCGCAATCGATCCGCCGGAGATACCGGTGTTGACGACCGTGGTGGTGAAGCTGGCACCCATGTTCAAGAAGATGGTGGCGTTGTTGGTGCCGTTGACGACTGCCAGGTCGAGCTTGGTGTCGCCATTCCAGTCGCCGGCGACTAGATTGTTGAGCGTGGTCGCACCACCGCCGTTGGGGATATTGACCGACCCGGCGACCGGGAAGGTGCCGTTGCCGGCGCCTAGCTTGAGCGTGACGTTGTTGCCCACTTGGTTGGCCGATGCGAGGTCGAGCTTGCCGTCGCCATTGAAGTCCGCAACGATCACGCGACGCGGGAAGGCGCCGGTGGGGTAGTTGACCGGGGAGCCGGTGGCCCATCCCACCGCCGAGGTGCGGTAGGTGAACAGCTTGGCACCCGTACCCATCTTGCCGTCGTCCGGGTGGGTGACAACGATGTCCTCCGAAGCGCAGGTGGTGGCCTTGGCTGCTACGGTGCAGGTGATCGAGGTCGGCGAGACGACCACGACGTTCGCGCAAGCCGTGCCACCGACGGTCACAGTCGCGCCAGCGCGGAAGTCAGTGCCGGTGATGGTGATGTTGGTGGTGGCGTTGTTGATGCCATTGCTCGGCGCGACCGAGGTCACCACTGGAGGATTGAACATCGTCAGGTCCGGTATCTCCGTCAGGTCGGCGGGCTTCACGGTCATATCGGCGGGCGGCGTGGGGGCGGGGGTCGTGTTATCACAAGCAAAGGCCAGCGCGACGACACCCACGCCAATCAGCGACGCAACGGTCAAACGGGAAACGATCTTATTACGCATGCAGTTCTCCTTCTCGGATTAAGGCGCCCAAACGTGGCTCGATGACCACAGAGAATCAGTGGTCCAAATTATCACGTTGTCGTGGTGTGTGATCTATGTTGATTCTGTGCCGAAATCATTAATGATTTTGCCTGGTTATGTTGCAGAAGAATTTGGAGTTTTACCGACCTTGCGGCCTTCAATGGTGCCGGCATCCAAGCTGCACAGGTCGACAGCTCGCGAGTACCATGGAATTTCAATGACCTTCCTTCATCGCCTGGGCGGGCTTGGGACGGCGCTGCTGTTGTCTTCTTGGGCGACGGGGTGTGCGATGCCACTTTCGCAGGCCTGTCCGGGCTGTCGAACCCTCCAGCTTGGCGAGCGACCGCCGGTGCCGAAGGGAACACGGACCGTGTATCTGCTGGTGCCGGGGCTGCTCGGCTATGGCTGGGAGTGGGACGCTGCGCAGCAGGAGCTGGGTGCGCTTCCCGACGCAGTGACGCTGGTCTGGCCATGGCAGCCGTGGCACAGCCTGGCGAAGAGCGGCGACGCACTGACCGAGCACCTCGAGTATCTGTTGCGGCGGCTGCCGCGCTCGGTCACCAAAGTGGTGGTGATCGGGCACTCGGCGGCGGGGCTGCTTCTCTTGTGGGCGGCGTCGCGGGTCGAGGTGCCAGCATCGTCGCCGGCGGTCGAACTGGTAGCGATCGGCGCGCCGCTGGCCGGGCAAGGCTTCAATCCGTGGGGAGGTCAGGATCTGTGGAGGACGCCGCTGCCGATCGCGCTCGGCTCGACGTTTTCGCCGTGGCCTGCGCCCGTGCCAGCCGTCAAGCTGCGGGTGTTTGTGACGGGACCGACCGATCCGGTGATGACGCGACGGTTTGGCCACGACCCAGGTTCGCGGGCGGTCTTGCCGGACGGCACCCAGACGGTGGCGCTGCCGGTGTCACTCGATCACAACTTCGCGCTTGGCCAGCTTGCCAAGCAGCTTCGGGAAGCCGAGCTGCTCGCGCGACCGGCGCCGGCTGGCAGGCCCAGCTGGCCCAAAGCGGCGGAGTGAGCCGTTAACGATCAGGACCGTTGCGCACGGTCTCTACCAGCAGCTCCCACAGCCCTTGTCGCTCGATCGCCAGGTAGCACAACAGGAGAGCCAGCGTCGCCCGCCACAGTCCTCCCCACAGCTTGCCGAAGGTCCGCAGCCGAGCCTGCGCCCGAGCCGCCGCCGCCGACAGCCAGCACAGCACCACGCCACCAAGGAGCAGCCAGAGCAGCGGCCATGCAAACACCGCTCCCTTCGTCAGCGCCGCCACCAGTACGAAGAACAGACCGACCGGCGTGTAATACGCGACCTCCTCGGGGGGCGGCCATAGGCGCTGGCGATGGCGCAGCCCCAGTCCGAGCATCGTGAGCAGCAAGATCGCCCCAACCACCACGGCAATCAGGCGTCGCCGCTGGGCCGACGAGACCTCACGCAGGCCTTCGACCGCGGCCTGCCGCCACAGCTGCGAAGGATGACGCGCCAGCTGCGCAAACTCGGCCCGCGCGGCTACAAGCTGTCCGCGCCGGAGCAGCCACTCGGCGTGGCTCTGCTGACCACGGGCCGACCACTCACTGCTCGGGAAACGGGTCGCTAGCTCGCGCTGGTAACGGACGGCGGTGGATGCTTCCCCCCGACGTAGCGCCCCATCGAGGAGCAGATAGATTGCCTGATCGGCGAGCGCAAACTGCGGGTGGGCGGCGAGCAGGGCGGTGAGCTGCTGGGTGCGCTCCGGGCTCGCTTCGCTGGTGGTGCGCACGATCGCTTGAAACTTCGTCAGGGGCTCGGCGCCGGTTTGAAGGCTCACGGTCAGCTGGGCCAGCCGGGACTCCGCGCGCCGCCGCAGCCGACTGTCGGGATATCCCAAGACCAGCCGACGATACAGCGCCTGCGCCTGCACCGGCTGCGCCAGCGCTTCCTCGTGCTGCTGGGCCGCCGCAAACAGCGCTTCGGGAGCCAGCGAGCTATTCGGGAAATGATCCGCTAGCTCGGTCAGCTCCTTGGCGGCTTGGCTCAAATCACCAGCGCCGATCCGCTGCATCGCTTGATCGAACACCGCCCGGGCCGCCCGCTCTGCGCTGTCATCAGAAGCCAGTGCGCTTCCCAGCCACAGGGTCAAAAGGAGCAGCGATCGAGTCAGCATCCGAGCATGCCGCCGAAAGGGTGAGGTGCGCCGGTTCATGTTTACGGCCTGACGTCGCGCAGACCGATGGCAGAACCGATTAGCTTGATGGTGCCGCTCGACAGCGAAGCATCGCCGCGAATCACGCCATCGCTCAGGGATGCCGCTTCCAGGTCGCCATCTGGATCAATCAGATGGAGCGACAGCCCAAGCCGCAGATCAGCCGCCGGTGGCGGATCACGTACCACCGCTTGTAGCTGGGCACTGGCAGCCAGCGTCCCAGCCTGGCATGCCGGCAAGATCAGACCGCGACACGGGCTCGCCAGCTGGTCACAGAGCGCATTTTCAATGGCTTGGCAGCCGCTCTGTGTCCCATAACGTGCCGCTGTCACCGCCGACGCCAGCTGCTGGCCGGGCGTCATCGTCACGCCGCGTGGCCCGAGCGTCAGCTCGGTAAGCGCTTGCTGCCACAGCCGCGGCAGTCGGATGGTCAGCTCGTGCTGGGGCACCGTGATGATGTCGCCCAGCTGGCGGACCACCAGCTCTTTGGCAACGGGCAGCGGCGCACCGAGCAGGGAATAGGTCTGGCCTGAGCCCAGGGTCTTAAGGTCGAGCGACTGGAGGCTGTGCTCGCCGATGTAACCAAGGCTGCGCGAGCCGCGAATCGTCAGCCGCGACTTGAGGCTCTGCTGGCGCAGCGCTGGCCAAAAGTCGCTGGCCACGGACACAAGCGTCGGTCCCGCTGGCGTGACCTGGAGCAGCCCGTCAACAATCCGGTCGGGATCACTGCTCAGGAGCGGACCCTCGCCACGACAACCCTTGGCATCCAGCGCCCCGCGCGCCGTCAGAAGCCGCATCGCCAGGTCCCCCGGAGTCAGCGCCGCCAGGATTGCATCGACCAGTGTCACGCCCAGGCCCCAGCCACAGGTCAGCGTCGACCACGGCAGCGCCATTGGCCACTGCGGCTGCACCTTGAGATCAAGCGCGTAGCTGCCCACCGGACCAATCGGCACGGGTTGCAGCGGCACCTCGACCGGAATGTTCAGATCGGTGCGCAGGAGCAGCTCAGGCACCTCGACACAGCCATAGGCAAGCAGCCGACCGCTCTGGTCTTCGCCCCGACCAATCACGGCATACGGCTGGATGAGCAGCGTGCCAAAGGTCAGCTCACCGCGCGGGCCGTTCTGGCGTTGGCTGCGCAGCGCTCCCGAGATCCCCGGCGTCGGCATAAGCGCACTGCATGACGTATCGGGGTACAGGCCGGCGCGCAGCACCACCGCCGCCAGCGAGACCGGCGACGCATCGAGCACAACCCGCAAGGTACCAAAGGCAAACCGCGACACCGCGACATCGACCACCAGGTCAGGAGCTTGCGGCGCCGATACCGTGACATGGAAGGCCGACTCGACCGTTCCTGCCACCAGCCGCACCGATGCCTCGCCCAGGTCGTTGGTGACCGCCGTCGGCGTGGACAACGTACCGCCCCCCATCGGCGAGTCGAGCTGGAGCTTGAGCGTCACCCCGGCCTGGGGCTCGCCCTGCGACAGATAGCGAAACAGCAGCGTCGTCTGCTCGCCATACGACAGCCCGAGCGGCGCTTGCGGCGACACCAAGGTGAGCTGCGCCTGCGGCATCACCAGCGGCTCGTCGACCTGTGCCCCACAAGCCAGCGTAAGGCCCAGCCACAGCCACAGCATCACCGGCAGAGCCCGCCGCAGCCGTTCCCCGAGCGCTTGCTGCGACAGCCGTTCGGTCCGTGGGCGATTTGTGGGGCTGCTCATCTCGGTGCTCCTTCCCCCACCCTAATCTGTCTGGATATCTAGGCGCTAGGAGCCTGTTACAGTGCGCGGCATGGCGATTCCTCACGTTCCCGAGTCCGCGCTGCGCAGTCCGTTCCGAAGCGACCTTTTGGCCGGGCAGGTTGCGATTGTCACTGGCGGCGGCACCGGCATTGGTCGCGCCATTGCCCTTACGCTGGCGGGCTGTGGCGCTCGCGTCGCGATCTGCGGTCGGCGGCCCGATCCCATTGCCGAAGTGGCTGCCGAGATCACCGCATCCGGTGGGGTCTGTCTGCACAAGACCTGCGACATCCGCGAGCCCGACCAGATCGCGGCCTTCGTTGCCTATGTCAAAGCCGAGCTACAGCGAATCGACATCCTCATCAACAACGCCGGCGGCCAGCGCACCTTTCTGGCTGCCGACATCCCGCTCGCCAACTTTGAAAAGGTCATCAAGAACAACCTCGTCGGCACCTTCGCGATGACGCAGGCGGTGGCCCAGCAGGCCATGATCCCGCAACACAGCGGCACCATCGTCAACATCATCGCCCAGATCTATCGCGGCTTTCCGGGCATGGCTCACACCGGCGCTGCCCGCGCTGGCGTCGACAACCTGACCAAGAGCCTCGCGGTCGAGTGGTCGCGGCACCGCATTCGCGTCAATGCCGTCGCCCCCGGCGTCATCCGTACTTCGGGCACCGACCGCTACCCCGAGGAACTGTTGCAGCTGGCGCGGCGGGCCATTCCTTGGAAGCGCCTCGGGGTCGCCGAAGAAGTAGCCCACCTCGTCACCTACCTGGCCAGTCCGGTCGCCGACTTCATCACCGGCGCAACCTATTACATCGATGGCGGCGCGTCCCTCTGGGGCGACCTGTTCCCCCTCCCTGACGAATAGCCCGGTACAAAGAACTTCCCTCCCGTCGCGCCAGAGCGAGCTGTTTTGCCAAAAACATGCGATGGAGCGGACCCGGAAGCGGTTTCACCACAAGAAACATGCGAGCGGACCGGCCCGAAGACGGTTTCACCACGAAAACATTGCAAGCGGGTTGCCCCGGACGCGGCTTCACCACGTAAAACAAGCAAACGGATAGCCCCGGACGCCGTTTCACCGCAAAAAACAGGCAAGCGGATAGCCCCGGACGCCGTTTCACCGCAAAGAACAGGCAAGCGGATAGCCCCGGAAGCTGTTTCGCCGCGAACATGAAAAGATTTTTCCCATGGAAGCTGCGCCTCCCCACATTCGCGCGATGGCCAGGGCCTCGCTGGCCCTTGACGACGACAAGCTCATGGAAGAGTGCGACGTCGATTTGTTTGTCGCCAGCGGGCCCGGCGGCCAGCACCGCAACAAGACCGAGAGCGCCGTCCGCCTGCATCACCGACCGAGCGGCATCGTCGTCACCGCCACCGAGCGGCGCAGCCAGCTGCAGAACCGCCTGGTTGCCATCGAGCGGCTCCGCGACAAGCTGCAAGCGCTGACCTTCATCCCCAAGCCCCGTCGCCCCACCAAGCCCTCACGCAGTGCCAAAGAGCGCCGCCTCACCGAAAAGAAGCGCGACAGCCAAACCAAGAAGCTGCGCCGCGAGAGCTTTGACTAGGACAAACGACGGCCCGACAAGCTCTCAGCCAGGGAGTGCCAGGGCGCGGTGGGCTGTGTGCTGGGGGAGAGTCGGGGCTAGCCGACGAGGAAGGCGAGGTGGTGGGCGGGGGTGACGAGTCGACAGCTACTCTCTCCATCAGGCAGTGATAGGCTGGCGAGCGTATGCTGCTGACCCCCGGGTTTCTGCTCGCAGGAAAATACCAGATCGTGCGGCTCGCCGAGCGTGGGGGCATGGCGCTGCTCTACGAGGTACGGCACAAGGAGCTGAACCTTCCGCTGGCGCTGAAGATCTTGATGGCTACCCAAGAGAGTGATCCGCTGCAAACGGCCTACTTTCAGAGCGAAGCGCGGGCCCTGGCTCAGCTTCGTCATCCTTGCGTACCGAGCATCGTCGATCTCGGTTCACTCGAAGGCCATCCCTATTTGATCATGGAGTGGCTGGAGGGTGAGACGCTGCTCGCCCGACTGCGACGCCTTCACCGACTCCCGCTGGGAGAGGTGCTGCGAATCTGCGAGCAGATTGGGCAGGTTCTGATCGCAGCGCACAGCCGGGGCATCGTTCACAGGGATTTGAAGCCGGGGAACATCTTCCTGTGTCAGCGTCCCGAGCTGCCCGAGGTCGTGAAGGTTCTTGACTTCGGAGTTGCACGCGTGCCGGCAGCGTCAGGAGTTGAGCGCCCCGCTACGGCGCACGGCACCATCCTGGGAACGCCTGAGTTTATGTCGCCAGAGCAGGCACGCGGTGACATGACGGCGATTGGTCCGCAGACCGATCAGTACGCGCTGGCAATGCTGGCGTATGCCATGCTGCGCGGTCAGCCGGCGTTTGTTCCTCGCGACGCGAGCCCCGAGGCGGTGTTTCAACATCTTGCGGTTGTTCAAACCGAGCCACCGCCACCGCTCGGTGATCATGTTGGAACCACCGTCACAGCGTGTCTTATGCAGGCTCTGAGCAAGCGTCCCGAAGACCGCTTTGCCAGCGTGCAGGTCTTCCTCCAGACCTTCGCAGACGCGCAGAAACGGGATGCTGAAGCGCCCACACGGGGTGGGGGAACCACGGTGGTGACGTCTCCGAGCGCCGGACCGCAGCCACCACCGCCACCGACGCTGCCACCGGCTGAGTCTTCCGTAGCAGGATGGCGGTCTAGCAGCATGAGACGCCAGCTCTTGCTTCTTGCTGCGGGGCTCTGTGTGGGGACGGTCTTCGGCCACACCGCTTGGGGCTTGTTCGGCGCCGCGCCGGTCCCCAAAGCCATGTTGGACAGCACCCCGGTTGCTCGCTCGAATCAAGCGCTGCCGCAACCTGACGTGGCACCGCTCCGGGACTTGGCAATGGACTTGAGCCAGGGTTCGGTAGCGCGCGCGCCAGTGGATCCAAGCAATTTGCCGCGCCCGCCGGAGCCTCCACCGCCCGCCGCCACCCGGGTTGGGCCGCCGCCGCCACCTCCGACGATTGAGGGCGCGGGACTCGCGCTGGCAGGACGCCAGGTCTTTGCCGACGCGGTCATGGAGAGTCGCGTCTGCAAACCAGGGCGGAAGCTGACCTTGCGCCAAGAGGGCGACTGGCTTAAGGTGCAGGTCCCGTGGCCACAAGGACTGACCTTCCTGCAAGCCGAGACCTTCTTGCGCCTCGCCAAACAGCGGTGGCTGGAGCTGCCGGTGGCGCAGACTCTGCCGGCCATACTCAGCATCGCGTGTCCCGCCCAGTGAGCCGCCTAGGCTGTGGGCTACTCGCGGGCTGCTGGCTGCTCGGTTCGGGCTGTCTTACGGAACAGCTGGAGGCGCTGCGGGCAGAGCATGGCGGCCTGATTGCCGCAGAGCTAATCGCTCGTCAGAAAGTCGAGAGCCGCCAGGCCGATCTGGAGATGGAGCTTCAGTGGCTCATTGACCAGACCCCAGCCTGCAAGGTACGTCGGTATGGTCAGCTCCTCAAGGAGAGCTGCCAGAACAACCGGTGTGAGCCTGAGTCTTTTCGGATCGCGCTGCAGGGGCTTCAGAGCCTCAGTGATTCCTATGTCGTGGTCTATCTTCGACCAGGGCAAGGTGCTGACGGTCTTACCGGCGAGCGACTCGATGAGGTGAGTCACCTGCTGCAAGACCACAACCGCCGTCCCACGACGCGCCTGCTGCTGGTCGCACTGCCGTCCGGTGAATCACAAGCCGACTGGCAGCGGGCGGATGTAGTCGCTCACGAACTGCTCACCAAGATTCAGACCAAGCTCACCTATAGTCGCGATTTTCGGCCCCTCGGCCCGACCGCAGTAGGCTGTAGTCGCGACACTCGTGCCTTGTTCCGTGAGTTTGCTGCAAAGAAGCCCCCGCGCGGCAGAGAGCCTAGGTTCGGGGATGCCATCGTGGCTGTGATCTTTCGCCTGGATTGCTACTAACCATGCGTGCCTTCCTTCTCTCGCTCGTTGTGTTTTCGCTGACCTCCTCCGTGCGCGCTGATGAGGCCCAAGAGCAGCTCGCGCTCTTCCTGCGTGAGCGCAGCCAACTGGACTTCCTGATTGGTCAGAAGATCGAGGTGGACAAGTTCCCCTTGCAGGCCTGGGACAATCAGCGTCCCGACCAAGAGGCGTGGCGACCTGCGTCAGCGCAACCGCTCTTTTCCGGTGGCGCCTCGCTGTACATCGTCCACCTGTGGGGGATCTGGTGCCAGCCCTGCATCACAGAGCTGCCGCTTCTGGCCGCGACATGGACCCGTTTCCAATCTGAGCCCGCACTGAAGGCCAGCGTGAAGATAGTATTGCTGGCCATCGGTGGGGGCAACCCTCCCGCAAAAATTCGCGAGCGCCAGCGGGAGGACTGGAAGCAGCTGGGGACCCCTGCTGTGCCCCTCTATCTGGATGGTGGCTCGAAGCTGCCGCAGGCTCTTGGCGACCAATCTGCGATCGGAGTGCCAAGCTTTCCGACCACGCTGCTGGTTGATCGCTGTGGGGTGATTCGCCAGGCCTATGTTGGGTCCCTGCTAGGCCGGCGTGCTGCCTTCGATGCTGCCGTGCGTCGGCTGGCTGCCGCGACCGCGTGGCTCTCTTGTCCCGCCGAGCCGCAGCAGCCGAAGAAGGGCCAGTAGCCGCCATGCGGATCGCTGCCGCCATCGTTTTTGCGAGCTTGGCTTTTGGGGTTGGAAGCGCTGTCGCTGAGTCACCAAGTCAGCCCCCCCTGCGATTTTGGGGCATCGAGGTCCGGCAGGCTGCTAGCTGTGTCCATGCTGCGGATCTGGAGACCGCCGTCCGCGAGCAGCTCGAACGGCTTGGCAAGCCGGTGGCCACTCGGCCTGCGAGCGTGCCGGTGGGTGGGGGGTGCGTCGGGGGTGGGTGTGTTGCGCTGTGGCCACCGGCATCGGACCGGATGCTCGGTGGATGGGTAGAGCCTGCCAATACGCAGGACGGACCCTGGCGGGGGCGGCTCTGGTACTACCAGGCAGGCACATCGCCGCAAGTGATGGTTCGCGATGTCATGGCCACCCGGGCTCTGCTGCCGTTGGAGCTGGGATTTGCTGCTGCGGCCCTGGTGGTTGCTCCCGATGTCAACCAAGCCTTGACGAGCAAACCGACCTTCTGCGCCGACAGCCCCCCGCTGTCCAAAGACAAGACCCAGCCGACATCCAAAAGGAAGAACAAAAACAAGACCCAGCCAAAGTCCCAGCCCGTCGTTCAGCTCAGCTTTTATCGACGCGATGAGCTTCGTCCCTATACGCAGGAGCTTCGGGAGGTTCTTAAGACGCTGGTGAGCAACCTCGGCTTTGCGCAGACCACGCAGGTCTATCCGAAGCTGCGTCGCCGATATGCTGGACCCAAAGAGTCGCCGCCAGAGCGTCCGCAGTCCGCTCTGATCGAAGTGGAGCTTTGGCAGGGGAGCGACTTCGACGCTGGGGACAAAAAAGAGCGCGCGCTCAAAGAGCTGCATCTACGCTGGCGCGGGGCTGCCAGCCAGGCAGAGCCGCAGGAGCTTGCGCTGGCAGTGCCGACCGGCATCAGACCTGAGGGGATGGCTCCCCTGTTCACAGAGATACTTCGCGCCAAGCTGGCCAGCGTCGCCGACAGCCTGGCGTTCTCACGCGAGAGAGGCGCTCTGCCACAAGCGAGGGCAGCGGAGCTGTGCGAAGCCTTTGCGCCGCCCAAGTGCAGTCCGACGGTGGATCCTCCGCCCCCCGTCTGCAGCAGCGGCCCTGAGCCCCGAGGGTGCAAAGAGATCTTTTGCGCGAGGTACCCCAAGGACCAGCGCTGCCAGGTTGATCCTTGCGCAGTCGATCCGAAAGCTCCTGCATGTATTGCGAGTTACTGTGGGAAGTATCCCGAATCGCCAGTCTGTTCGAAGCCGACCTGTGGCGCGTCCGGCCTGCCGCCTTGTCGGGGTCCGATAGAACATGGCCCTCGCGTCCGCAAGGCGTTCACGTTCGTGTTCGCGGGGCTAGCGGCCGTCTCTGTCGGGCTCTTTGTTTGGCGGGCGGTCGAAAACAATCAGTCAGTGGCCGGAGACTGTCCCCTTCCCGATGAGCCGATGGTGAACTTGAAGAACTCCTGCATCCAAAAGACTTGGCCGTCGATGCTGGGGACGGGCATCCCGGCCTTGGTCCTGCCCGCTGTGGCGGCGGGAATTTGGCCCTATGGAGCGAAAGACTCGCCTGCGGCAGCGGCGCCACCGCCTACCCAAACTCCGAGGCCGTGACATGAGACGAAGCTTCTACCTTCTGGTGGTTGGACTGTCATTTGGAGGCTGTGACAAGCCTGTCATCGATTGCACGGATCATCCCGCTTGGTGCCAAAACTTTTCTCTTCAGCCGCTTCGCGCCATCAACCGGGCTGACCAAAGTGCGCGGCTGTCGGTTCGGCTGGAGCAAGCAGAGGGACAGCCATCATCGACAGAGCTCGCTGACTTTCGGGTTTCTATCGAACAGACCATGAGCGGGATGCCGGCGATCGGCGGCGGGCTCGTGTTGCCCGCTCCTGGCGTGCTGGCAGACGGCTGGGAGGTCCCTCTCGCGAGACCGTTGCCCGAGCTGCAGACAATGAACTGTGGACCCGCGAAGCTCTATCTTCACGCGCGGCTGCGCAGCCAGCCCAAGCAGACCGCGCTCGTCCCCGGCACGGACCCAGAGAGCGCCAGCTACCAGCAGCACGGCGTGGCGGACTTCCAGATCTTCGATGAGCGGCTGCCCACCAGTACGTTGAAGGCGAAGAGCCAGGTGACGGGCGGCGCACCACTCTCCAACTTGGGCCTACATTCGAGCGGCGGGACCCTCTACCTCTACGCAACGCTTGATCAGTCTGCGACGAACTTCACTCGGCTGGGCCTGGGCGTTCTGACAGCTCAAACGGGAGTGATCTCGAACATTTCGTTCGCAGACATCACCCAGTTTGTCGGCGATACAGGGCCAGCCCGCGTGTTGATGAAGCAAATGCCAGGCACTCCAGCGACTCCTTGTGCGAAAATAGCTGCACGGCTGACTGCCTGCACTCAGCTCACAAGCGTTGGCGACCTATCGGATATGAACAATTGCTTCCAGGCCCCAGCCGATTTTTCTTGGTGCTTTCCGGCCAAGTCGGTGGCTGCGGATGCGCAGGGGACCCTCCTGGCGGCGGTCGATGCAGACGGCAAGCTACGGGTCCACAACCTGAGCATCGATCCCGTTACAAAGACACTGACCGCGCCAGAGTGGACTAGTGGCCAGTACACAGGCTACCGCTATGTTGCGATCGGTGATCTCGATGGCGATGGAGTGATGGACGTATTGGCTCTACGACAGAACGACTCGCCGCTCGTCCTGCTTCGCGAAGGACAGAGCTTCAACCAGAACAAACAGACACTGGCGACACGGTGGGCGGGGGAGTTTGCCAAGAAGAGTCAGGTCAAAGCGTTGGATGCAGTGGTCACGATGGGCCACTTTGGCTGCCACACGCGCTCTGATGTCCTGGTTGCGGCCGGCGGGTCCGTCGTTGTCCTGACGCCGCAGGCCGATCAGACCTTGGTGGAGGGGTCGCTTCTACTGACTGCGCTTCCCAGCCAATCGGTTATCACGGCGCTACTCCTCGCCGACACCGACGCCAACGGAGACGCAGATCTCCTGCTTGTGGCAACCCAGGCTAACCAAGAAGTGTATGTCTTCGGCCTAAACTAACCTGCCTGCAGACGGGCCTTGCCCGGGGGGAGAGTCGGCGCTAGCCGACGAGGAAGTTGAGGTGGTGGGCGGGGGTGACTTGGCCGTCGACGCGGAGCTTGCCGTGCTGGAACAGGCTGCGGGGGTCGGCTTGGCCGGCGGCGAGGGCGGCGAGGTCTTCATCGCTGAGCGTGAGGGTGGTCTGGGCGGCGGCGACCTTACCCTCGGTGACCTGACCGCTCGGATCGACCGCGAAGGCGGCGTCGGGCGACTTCACCACGAACTGCACCACGCCTCCGAGGTCCTTCACCAGGCCCGGCTGCTTGCTGAGCTTGTCCTTGAGCGCCGCGATAAGCTGCGGGGCCTTCGCTGCCTGGGTCGGGGCCGCTGCCTGCGCTACCGGGGCGCTCTGGGCCGCTGGCTTGCTGGCGCCACCGCCGAGCCGCGCCATCACGACCTTCTCGACGCGCTTTTTGTCCATCTTCATCAGGAACTCAAGCTTCTGGCTGGCCATCACGTTGCCGGTGATCTTGAGCTTGCCGTTCATGAACAGCTTCTGCGGATTGGCCTTGCCGAGCACCATGTCGAGGAAGTCGGCATTCGACAGGCTCAGCGTGACATCGGCGTCCTTGCTGCCCTCGCTGACCCCGCCCGGCGCACTCTTGAGGTCGATGAAGAAAGCCGAGTCCGGGGCGCTTAGCTTGAACTGGAAGCTGGTGGCGATCTGCTTCACCAGATCGGGGCTGTCGGCGATGTAGTCCTTGATGGCGACGAAGATATCGCCCGAGGTCAGCACCGACGCGGGATCAACCGCTGGGGCCTGGGCCGGGGCTGCCTGTGCCGCTTGAGCGCCGGCTCCTGAAGCTTGGCCCGCGGTCTTGGCCTTGGGCTGCGGAATCTCTTTGTACAGCTCGACCGCCGCGTTCGAGATCACGACCTTGTTGCGCTCGACGACGCTGACGCGGGCGATGACACGGGTGTCGGACTCTTTCCACAGCTCGATCTTGAGGGTCTCGCCGGGGAACACGATGTCGGCGAAGCGGACGCGGATGCTCTTGAAGAAGCGGGGATCGCCGCCGCAGACCTGGCTGACGACGTGCCGTCCCAGGTAGCCGAAGGTGCATAGCCCGTGGAGGATCGGCTTGGCAAAGCCAAACGCGGTCGCAAAGGTCGGGTCGACGTGCAGGGGATTCCAGTCGCCGCTCAGCCGGTAGATCAGCGCTTGCTCGTCGCCGAGCTTCTCGGTCACCACGAAGTCGGCGGCACGGTCGGGCGGGTTGTTGATATCGCTCGACGGGCCACGCTCACCACCCCAGCCGCCGGCGCCGCGCACGAAGGTGCTGATGTCGTTCTTGGCGAGCAGCTCACCGCTGTCGGCGTCGTAGGTGTCGATGTGGGTGACGACGACGGCGTTCTTGCCCTTGTCGAAGATGTCGGAGATGCGGGCGCGGTGCGTGAGCTTGGCTTTCGACGGCCAGGGACGGACCACCTCGGTGTACTGCTCACCGTGGAGGACGCGCTCGAAGCCGTAGTGGAGGCCGGGGGCGTTCTTGCCCTCGGCAGCCATCTTGAAGATGACCTTGAGCGCTGGCACGACCGCAAACGTCGGCAGCGCGTAGAAGCCGCCCGAGTTGTTTTCGTACAGGAAGCGCAGCTCTTTGTCGTCCGTGGGATTCTTTCCGGCGCCGACACCGAGCGCGTAGATGGCAAGGTCGCGATCGTCGTAGCTGTTGTGCTGCTCGGGAAGCTCGTAGCCGAGCGCTTGGTCGACGTCGATAAGCTCGTTGCCTCCCTTGCTCTGCGACTGGAGGTTCTGCATCACCGGCTGCATCGAGGCGGTGATGTTTTCCGGGTGGGTGGCGTCGCTGAAGTCGACGATCTCGGGCCAAGCCTTCTGGATGTTGTCGACGGTGATGGTGCGACCGAGCTTCCAGATCTTGCCGTGCGTCCGTTCCCAGCGCAGCTTGGCGACGAAGCCACCGCCGACCTCGAACAGGCCGCCGGTCTCCTGGCAGTCCTCGTGGCCGAGGTACATCACCACCGGGCTTACGTACTCGGGCTTGAGCGCGTCGACCACTTCCTTGGGCATCACGGTCTCGGTGAGTCGCGAGCCAGCGAGCGGAGCGATGGTGTTGACGCGGATGTTCTTCTTGCCGCCTTCGATGGCGAGCGTACTTGCGAATCCAACCAGGCCGAGCTTGGCGGCGCTGTAGTTGGCCTGGCCGAAGTTGCCGTAGATGCCGGCTGCCGACGACGTAAAGATGATGCGGCCATAGCCCTGGTCGCGCATATACGGCCAGGCGGCGTGGGTGACGCGGAAGGCGCCGAGCATATGGACCTTGAAGATCAGCTCCCAGTCCTGGTCGGTCATCTTCGGGAAGCTGGTGTCGCGCAGGATGCCGGCGTTGTTGACGACGACATCGATGCGGCCAAAGGCGTCGATCGCGGTCTTGACGATCGCGGCGCCGTCCTCGACCGAGTCATAATTGGCGACTGCTTCGCCGCCGGCAGCCTTGATCTCGGCGACCACTTTGTCGGCTGCTGCCGAAGACTTGCCGCCGCCCGTCGCGGTGCCGCCGAGATCGTTTACTACGACCTTGGCGCCACGGCTGGCGAACGCGAGAGCATGACTGCGGCCCAGGCCCTGCCCGGCACCGGTGATGATGACCACTTTTCCGTCGAACCGAAGCTGTTCCGACATCTGTCCTGTACTCCACCTTGGGTCGTTGACTTTGACCCATCCATGTACTGCCTCCCCGCCTCTGAAGTCAAAGGGGTAGGGGATGCGCCATTTTGGATCACGGCTGGGCACGCTGATCGATTTGGGATCAGGCGATGGCGCAGGGGCCAAGGCGCTGGCTCTGCCTGGCCTGCCGCAAGTCGATGAATCCCGAGTGATCTTCCGGGCCTACAGGTCGGTGATTGCTCTTGGTACGGCGGGTGCTTTCTCCTGTAAGCAGCAGCAAAAGGAGAGTCGGCATCATGGCAAACAGCAAAGTTCCCGAAGGTCTGGTTCCAGCCGGTGGCGCAGGGGGCGTTCCTGGCGGTCGCTACGAAGAAGGCTGGCGCCAGGGCAAGCCCGTTGAAGATCCCGCCAAGATGAAGCGCTGGGGCTTCATCACCGCCAGGCCGAGCGAGTACCTGGTGGTCGTCCACAACGGCAAGATCGACAGCCGCCGCTCCGGACAAGGGATGCGGGTCTTCAAGTGGCCGTGGACCGCGGTGGCGACGATTCCCACCACCTTGCAGCAGATCGAGTTTGTCGCCGACCAGATCACCAAAGAGCGCGTCGGGGTGAGCGTCACCGGCATGGCGGTCTATCGGATCGCTCAGCCCGAGATCGCCTACCGCATGCTCAACTTCAGCTACGCCGAGCGGGCGAGCGAAAAGCTCGGGCAGACGCTGCGCGATATGTTCATCGGCGCTGCGCGACGGCTGATTGCCAACCTCGGGCTCAACCAGTGCCTGGAGCATCGCAAGGAAGCGATTGCGGCGTTTTTGATGCAGGAGATCTCGCCGGTGGTCGCGGGCAGCGGTCGTCCCGATGACGGCACCGACCAGGGCTGGGGCGTGATCATCGACACCATCGAGATCCAGGACGTCAAGATCCTCTCCGACGCGGTCTTCAAGCACTTGCAGGCGCCGTATCGGGCCGAGATTGCGATGCGCGCCGAGCAGGCGGACCTGGAGCGGCTGCGGCAGGTGGCGGAGACGCGGGCAACGGCAGAGCGGCAGACCCAAGAAGCGTCGATTGCCAGCCAGCGGGAGACTCGCATCTCGAAGGCCAAGGCCGAGGCGGATGCCGCCGAGAGGGAGTCACAAGAAGCACTGCGGGCCGAGCAAGCCAAGGCGCGCGGGGCCGCCGACGAGCTTCTGCGCAAAGAGGCGCTCGCTCGCAAGCGGATCGAGGTCGAGGAAGGCATCGCGCTGCGCCAGGCCGAGAGCAAAGCGGCGCTCGACCAGAAGAGTCAGCAGATCAAGCAGGACGCCGAGCTGGCGCAGCTCAAGCTGCAAGAGCACAAGCGGGTGGCGACGGCACAGGCTGAGATGGCGACCCTGGCGAGCGAAGCGGAGCTGGCCGAAAAAGCCCACAAGCTCGAGCTGCGCAAGCTGGAGCTGGAGCAAGCCCGGCGGCAGCTTCGCCAGCAGCAGGAGCTTAAGCTCCAGGGCGAAAAGGCCCACTTCGAGAAAGAGCAGCGTCAGAAGGAAACCGAGACCAAGCGGATCGAGAACGAAGCCGAGCTGGCCCGGCAGCGCGCCGAGGCCGAGATCGAACTGCTGCTCAGCCAAGGACGGGTGATGCGCGACCTGGTGGTAACGGGGCTGCCGCACATTGCTCAGGCCTTCAAGCAGTCGTTTGGCACCATCAACTACACGCAGTATTCGGGGTCGCCCGACGGCAATCCGATGGCGATGGTTGGCTCGGCGATTGGCCAGGTGTTAGAGGTGGCGAAGAACTTTGGGCTCGATCCGGCCAAGCTCGGGCACTCGTCCCAGGCGACCTCAGACAGTGCAGCCGTGGCCCCCGCTGCCGCCAAGCCGCCATCGAACAAGCCCTAATGGAACGCTGATTGTCACGCTCTGTCGGCTGCGATAACGTCCCGCGCATGCGCTATCTGATTACCGGCGGCGCCGGTTTTGTCGGCTCGCACCTGTCGGAAGAGCTGCTGCGTCGCGGCCACGAGGTCATTGTTATCGATGATCTGTCGACGGGAACGATTCGCAACATTCGCCACCTTACCGACAACAAGGCCTTTCGTTATGTGATCGACACCGTCGCCAATCGGACACTTATGGCCGAGCTGGTCGATGACGCAGACATCATCTATCACCTGGCGGCGGCGGTCGGCGTGAAGCTGATCGTCGAGAGCCCCGTGCGCACCATCGAAACGAACATCAAGCTGACCGAGCTGGTCCTTGAGATGGCGCAGAAGAAGAAGCGCCCGGTGTTCATCGCCTCGACGTCGGAGTGCTATGGCAAGAGCACCGACTTTCCGTTTCGCGAGGAAGGCGATCTGGTGCTCGGGCCGTCCTCGAAGGGCCGCTGGTCGTACGCATGTAGCAAGCTGATCGACGAGTTTTTGGCGATTGCCTATCACCGCGAGCGCGGGCTGCCCACGGTGGTCGGTCGCTTGTTCAACACCGTCGGTCCGCGCCAGACCGGGCAGTATGGCATGGTGGTCCCGACCTTCGTTCGGCAAGCGCTCGCTGGTGAGCCGGTGACGGTGTTTGGCGATGGCCAGCAGTCGCGCTGCTTTACCCACGTCAGCGATGCGGTTCGCGGCCTGATTGGCCTGATGGAGCGGCCCGACGCCTACGGCCAGGTCTTCAACATCGGCAACACCGAAGAAGTCTCGATCCTCGAGCTGGCGAACCGCGTCATCGCGCGCTCGGGTTCGTCGAGCAAGGTCGAGTTTGTCCCCTACGAGCGGGCCTATCAGCCCGGCTTCGAGGACATGAACCGCCGCGTCCCCGACGTCAGCCGCATCGGTCAGCTGATCGGCTGGCAGCCCACCATTGCGCTCGATCGCATCTTGGAAGACGTCATCGAGTGGTGTCGGACGAGTCCGGCCTAAGCCATGGAGCTGTGGCAAGTCCTGGTCCTCGGCGTCGTCGAGGGGCTGACCGAGTTTGTGCCGGTGTCCTCGACGGGGCATCTCATCCTGATGAGCCGCTTGCTCGGCCTGCACGGACCGGCGGTCGATGCGTTCTCGGTGGTGGTCCAGCTGGGGGCGCTGCTGGCGGCGGTGTTTTATTACCGGCGCATCCTGCTTGAGACCACGGTCGGCATCGTCCGCCAGCGGCCCGAGTCGCTGCTCTTGTTTCGCAACCTGGTGCTTGGCTCGATGCCGCTGCTCGCCGTCGGATATCTGGTCGGTAAGCGCATCAAGGCGCAGCTGTTTGCGCCGCTGCCGGTCGCGGGGGCGCTGGCGGTCGGTGGTCTGCTGATGCTGCTCGTCGAGCGCTACCGGAGGCAGAGCGCGCCGCTCTATCAGCACGCCCATGAGCTGCCGGTCGGGCGGGCGCTGACGGTGGGGCTGTGTCACTTGGCGGCGCTGTGGCCGGGAACCTCGCGGTCGCTGGCGAGCATGAGTGGCTCGCTTCTGGCGGGACTACCGACGGCGGCGGCGGCGGACTTTGCGTTCTTGCTCGCGATACCGACCTTGGGGACGGCGACGGTCTATGAGCTGCTCAGGGAACGCCAGGTCCTACTCGCCGACGTTGGACTGCTCAACATCAGCCTGGGCCTGCTGGTCTCGTTTGCCGTTGGGCTGCTCGTGATCGCGGCGTTTCTGCGCTACCTGCGTGGCCACGGGCTGCTCGTCTTTGCGCTCTACCGCGTCGTGCTTGCGGTCGCGGTCTTTTGGCTGATGCGCGGGTGAGCGGGTCAGGGCTGTGTGCCGCTCTTGATCCAGTTGACCCACTGACACATCTGGCTGGTGTTGAGCTTGGTTCCACCAAGCGGCATGAACCCGGAGCTACCGCCGGGGATGAGGTCGCCTTCGCCGGTGAGCCGGAAGACTAGGTACGAGCGGTTGATGTCGCCCGAGGTGACCAGCGGCATCATCGCCGAGCGCGGCATCTTGTTGACCAAGAGTCCAAGGTCGGCAGCGTTGGCCATCCTTGGGGCGCCGGTCTTGTGGCAGCTACACGAGGCACTGACGACGTTGGCGAACAGCTGAGTGGCGGTGATGGTGACCGGCGTACAGGTCGGCACGCTCGCCTTGTACATCATCATCGCCAGGTCGGCACCGGCCAGATCACCACTTGGTGGTGTGCGCAGATCGGTTGCCCATGGGTTCATGCCACCCGTCGGTGATGGTTCGCAGCCAGCTGCCACGGCAAAGCAAACAATAAGCCAAGATGCGTGCTTCACGTCCATCCCCCCCGAGAGAGTGAAGTTAAGAAAAAGGTGAACCAGCCCATCATAAGGGCAGGGCGGTCAAATCACGGACAGGGCTGTGCTACTTCGAAATCTTGAGCGGGAACTTGGCGGTATACGCGGACTTGTCCTTGGCGGGGAACTTCCACTTTTTCATCGCCTTTTGGATGCACTTTTTGGCTTTGTCATCAAGCTCGGGGCCCGCGAAGCTGATCTCGCCGGCCTTGGCCTTCTCGGAGACCTCGACCGAGACGATCAGCTCTTTGCCATCGAGGTCAGCCTGCTTCTTGAGCAGCTTCTCGAAGCAGGTGGTGATCGGCGCCGAGCCTGCCGACCACAGCTCGTCGAACTCGGCCTGGGTGATGCCGGTGATCTTGGGCGGCACGGGCTTGGGCTTCTTGTCCTCTTCCTTGGGCTTTTGCGGCGCGCCGGCATCTTGTCCAGCATCCACAATCGCCGCGTGCGAGCCCTCCGGTGGCTTGACGAGCAGGAAGTACCCAGCCCCACCGAGGAGAGCCACTACGACGGCAATGCCGATGAAGATCGGGGTCTTCGATTTCGCGGGCGGAGCAGCGTTCCCAGCGTCGGGAGATCCATAGCCCTGGGCGTCGAAGCCTCCCCCGTGACTTTGGGCAGCCGCGCCCGGATCAAGATTGCCATACCCACCGTAGCCCCCAGCGAAGCCTCCCTCGGGGGCCTGCGGATGGCTCGACTGCAAACCGGGTTCCTGGGGCCACTCACCCGGTGGCAGTCCTTGCGGGGACAGCGAGGGCAGCGGGTTCTGCGGTGCGAGGGGCGTAGGCTCTGGGACGGGGGCCGGAGGCTCAACAGCGATCGGTGCAGCAGCGGCAGGTGCTGGGAACGGCTCCACCGCAACGGGTGCCGGTGGAGCGATTGGTACTGGCGCGACGCTGGCGGGCGGAGCCGCTTGCGACTTGGGCAGCGAGGGCGGCGGCTTGAGCGCGGGCGGCTTCGGCGGTGCGGGCCGGCTACCTTTCGGCGGCGGGGCCGGCATCGCGATGTCTTCCTCAATCGCATCCACCGACTCGAGCGGTTCCTCTTCGAGCAGCTCGTCGTCCGCAGGCTTTGGGGCAGCCTTGGCGGCTGGAGTCTCCTTGAGTGCGGGCTTGAGCGCTTCCTTGGCGGCAGGCTTGAGCGGTTCCGCCTTCGCAGAAGCCTTGGCCGGCTCTGCTTTGGCGGAGTCTTTGGCGCCGGCCTTGGCGGGCTCTTTGGCCGCCGACTTGAGCGGCTCGGACTTGGCGGCGTCCTTGGCGGCGGCTTTGAGCGGCTCGGACTTGGCGGCGTCCTTGGCGGCGGCTTTGAGCGGCTCGGACTTGGCGGCGTCCTTGGCCGTCGACTTGGCAGGCTCGGGCTTGGCTGCTTCTTCCCACGCGGCTTTGGTATCGCCGAGGCCGAGCGCTGCGAAGTCGAGCCCGCCCATCTGGGTCTTGTCGCCGCCTTCGTCTTCATCGTCGGACAGAGACGCTGCCGGTGCTGGCTTGGCCGCTGCTTTGGCCGCAGGCTTTATCGGCGCCGGATTCTTTCGCGCTTTCTCGACGGCAGCCAGCACCTCGGGAAGCGACTCAGGCGGCAGCCACTCGGCCTGACCTTCTCGCCACACGAAGATGTCACGGCCCGGCGTCGCCTGTTCGCTCATGATGCGCTGCGCCAGCTCGGCCAGCGGCATCGGATCGACGACGGTGCCATCGAGCGACAGGTGCCACTCATCGGGCTGTTGCGGCTGGGGCGCGGCGGCGCCGATCTTGTCGAAGAAGTCGGATACTCCACCGATCATCGTCGAGTCGCCACCATCGTCATCGCTGAGGCCACCCCCGCCGCCACCCCCGCCCGGGCCGCCGCGACCTGCGCTCAAGGCGGCGATCGAGGCGCGTGAGCCGACCATGGTAGCGTCTTCAGACTCGACCTCGCCTTTGGCGGTGCGGACGCCGCCTTGGCTGACGGTGATCTGACAGCCGCACTTCTTGCAGCGAATCTTGAGAACCTTGCCGCGGACTCGCTCGTCGGGAAGGTTGTACTTGGTTTGGCACTGTTCGCAGGAAAACTTCATTTTCCGGGGGCTCCCGAAGCGAGCGATTCTGTTGCCATCCTGGCGAGGCAGCCGGCACGGGCTCCCGCAAGGTGGGGTGGATACAGGCAGTGACTCGGCTCGACGATCGGTTCTCACTATAACTGAAGACCGCTTACCAAAAAAGCCCTGTCAGTTCGCGGATTTTGTGCAGATTGACGTACATAAGATGGGGCATCGCGGCGGCGCTGCTGGCGCCTTGGTCGCGTGATAACGTGCCGTCCGTGAACCATTCCAGACCAAGCATGGGACGCGGGCTCGGTGGCACGGCACTGCTGCTGGCGACGGGACTGTGGGCTGTATCGCAGGTGACGCGGGCAGAGGTGACGCGGGCGGAAGTGGGCTGCTCGGTGGAAGCGACGGCGGCCCGGCGGGCGCTTTTGCGGGCGGGACGGGCTCAGGTCAGCGTCGCGGTGGCCGATCTGTTTGAGCGGGCGGATGTCGGCGGACCCCTGGCCGACCAAGCGCTGTTTGGAGAGCTTTTGACGCTGCCAGCCCAGTCCGAGGCCTGTCGTGATGCCAGCGGTCAGCTTGTGCTCGTCGAGACGTCGGCGCCGTACCGAGGCTATGTTTCGCTCGGGTCGCTGGTCCCGTGGTCGTCGAGCCCGCCGCCGGCGCCAAGTGGCGTGCAAGCTCCGTCGGGCCGTCGGCTGCGGGTGAGCGCTCGGTTTGCCAACGTCTTTCGCAGCCCCGATGTGACGCTCGGCAATCCTCGACTGGTGTTGCCGCTGCACAGTGAGCTACAGCTTCGCGAGGTCATCTCGGAGCGCTGGCTCAAGGTGGCCCTGCCCGACGGTGGCTTTGGTTTCATCCAGCGCGGTGACACCGAGCCGCTGCCGCCGGTCGTGACGCCAACGCCTCACTGTATCGTCGCTGAAGCGCGCAAGTACGAGGGCACGCCATACCTGTGGGGAGGCCGCTCGACCTTTGGCATCGACTGCTCGGGTCTGGTCGCAAGCGCCTTTGCCGCCTGTGGAGTGACCGCGCCGCGTGACGCCGGACCGCAGATGCGCTGGGCCGCAGTGGTTCCCGTCGACAAACAGACCGAGCTGCGCCCCGGTGATCTGCTGTTTTTCAAGAGCGCCGATGCGCTATCGTCCAACCCGCCGTCGGTCGCCCACGTTGGCATCTACGTCGGCGCGGGCGCCTTCCTTCACGCCAGCACCAGCGAGCGGCCCACCGTCCACGAGAGCCAGCTTCAGGGCGCCGAGTGGCAGCGTCGCTATCTCGGGGCTCGACGCTACCGCAGCTTCTAGCCGCTGTTCGCGATCGCTTGGGGAGCGTGCTCTAACGCTGCGGTCGAACCTGCCGGTGACGCAGCAGGTCGGCGAGATCGTGGTCGACCATCATCTCGATGAGCGGACGGAAGCGGACCTTGGGCTCCCACTTGAGCAGGCGGCGGGCCCGCGTCATGTCGCCGCGCAGATCGTCCACTTCACTCGGGCGGAAATAGCGGGGGTCAATCTCGACGTAGCGCTGCCAGTCGAGATCGAGGCGGCCAAACGCCACATCGAGCAGCTCGCGCACCGAGTGACTCTCGCCGGTACAGATCACGAAGTCTTCGGGCCGCTCGAGCTGGAGCATCAGCCACATCGCCTCGACGTAATCACCGGCAAAGCCCCAGTCGCGTCTGGCCTCGAGGTTGCCGAGGAACAGCTTGTCTTGCAGGCCGAGCTTGATGTGGGCTGCTGCGCGCGTCACTTTGCGGGTCACAAAGGTCTCGCCGCGACGAGGACTCTCGTGATTAAAGAGGATGCCGTTGCAAGCGAACAGGCCGTACGCCTCGCGATACAAGATGGTGGTCTGGTAGGCCGCGACCTTGGCGATGGCATACGGTGAGCAGGGGCGCAGCGGCGTCGTCTCAGACTGCGGTGGGGCTGAGGAACCGAACATCTCCGACGAAGACGCTTGGTAGAAGCGGGTCTTTGGGCCCAGCTCGCGCAGCACCTCGAGGAGCCGCGTCGTGCCGCTTGCCACCACGTCGTGGGTGTACTCGGGCATGTCAAACGAGACGCGCACGTGCGACTGCGCCGCCAGGTTGTAGACCTCGTCGGGCCGCACGCCGTGGAGGATGCGTCCGAGTACCGACGAGTCGACCATATCGCCGTAGTGGAGCTTGAGCCGGTAGTCGGGGACGTGCGGGTCCTGGTAGATGGTGTCGAGGCGCCCGGTGTTAAACGACGATGAGCGACGGACGATGCCGTGGACCTCGTAGCCTTTGCGCAGGAGCAGCTCAGCGAGGTAAGAGCCGTCTTGGCCGGTGATGCCGGTGATGAGTGCTCGACGTGCGGTCATGGCTGGTACTCACGCTGGAAAAAAGCGATGGTGCGGCGCAGTCCCTCGTCGAGAAAGGTGGTGGCGCGGAAGCCAAACAGTCGCTCGGCGCGCGAGCAGTCGAGTCCGCGACGGGGCTGGCCGTTGGGACGGGTGGTGTCGTAGACGAAGCGGCCCGCAAAGCCCATCAGGCGACCGATCTGCTCGGCGAGCGCGGCAATCGAGACCTCGTGGCCGCTGCCGAGATTGACCGGCTGGCTGTCGTCGAAGCGCTCGCAGGCCAGGACGATTCCTTCGGCGCAGTCCTCGACGTACAGAAACTCGCGGGTCGGTGTCCCGTCGCCCCAGATCACGACCTCGCGATGGCCCTCGGCGCGGGCGGCGGCCACCTTGCGGATCAGCGCCGGAATTACATGCGAGGACTCGAGGTCGAAGTTGTCGCGCGGCCCATAGAGGTTGACCGGGAACAACACCGACGATGAAAAACCGTACTGGGCGCGATAGGCCTGCGACTGCACGAGCAGCATCTTCTTGGCCAGGCCGTATGGGGCGTTGGTCTCCTCGGGATAGCCGTTCCACAGCTCGTCTTCGCGAAACGGCACCGGCGTATGCTTGGGATAGGCGCAGATCGTCGCCGTCGCCACCAGCTTGCGGACCCCAAAGCGTCGCGCCTCGTCGAGCAGCTGGGTACCCATCATCAGGTTGTCGTAGAAAAAGCGCCCCGGACTGCGCTGGTTGGCCAAGATGCCACCGACGCGGGCGGCCAAGTGAATGATCAAGTCCGGGCGACTGTCGGCAAGCAGCCGTCGCACAGCCGTTAGCTCGACGAGATCGTAGTCACGCGAGCGCGGCACAAACACCTCGCGACAGCCCCGCGCCCGGAGCTTTTCGACGACAAACGAGCCGAGAAATCCGGCCCCGCCCGTGACCAGGACCCGCAGCTGCGACAGATCGAGCACGCTCATCGCTTGGCCTCCGGCGGCGAACGTAGCAGCGACGGCCAGGTGCTTGGCGGCTTGAAAGCACCACTTGGCGGCGGACCACTCATCGACACCACCAGCGCCGCTTCCTTGGACGACGGCAGGATCGGCCTACGCAGCCCCTCGGTGATGGTCCTCACCCGCGAGGGATCGAAGCCCATCAGTCGCGTCGCCACCAAGTCCGCGAGCACCGGATCTTGGCTGGCCACAAGCAGCCCGGCGTGCTTGGGTGTCGACGCCAGCGGTCCTTCCCCCTCACCGCCGATGATGCCGTCGATCAGCGTCAGATAGCGCCTTTGCGGCGTGTCCCGCAGGATGCCGTCCCTGTCGGTATGCAGCGTCAGCTCCCCCAGATCGAGGATGGTCCGCCAGACTGTGTCGTTGCCTTCCCACGAGCCCTCGAGGATGTAGCCGCGCACCATGCCATTTTGTGGGTCGGCCACCCGCGGCGCCCGTGCGACCAGCGAGTGCCCGAGCGGCATCGGCAAGCGCTGTAGCTGATTTTCCATCCGCACGGCCAGCGGCGGCCAGAACGGAAACTCGTCGCCATCCTCGGCGGGCGTCCCGGCGGTGTAGTGCGGCAGCCAGTACTTCTCGTTGGTGAGGCCAATCACCGACTTGCAAGCCAGCGTCACGCCCGACTTCTTGTGGGTCTTGAGCTTGGCCAGGTTGAGGATGCAGTCCGCGGCGAGCACCGTGCGCGGCAGCGAGTACTCATGCTTGCCTCCCGAGTGATGCGGGCGCGGCGTCTCCTTGTGGGAGCGGTGAAAGCAGTACCTGTCGGCACGCTGCTCGACGGAAGCAAAGCGTGACCGCGCACCCAGGTCGACCACCCGATAGCCAAGCGGATCACCGGGCAGACGCTCACGGACCAGCATGCCGAGGTTGAGCGAGCGGCCATGCCGTCGCACATCGTCGAGGAGCATCCGCGGAATGATCTGGAAGTAGCGCAGATCGATGAACTCGACTGGCTGACCGCGCTCGCGGTAGTAGGCAATCAGGCGGTCGATGCCGAGTCCCGAAAGGACCTCTTTGACGTTGCAGCCCTCGACGGGGGTATCGACGATCGTGACCTGGCCAGTCGGTCCGGTGGCTCGCAGCGCATAGTCGAGGAGCGGCCGGAGCACCGAGCCGGGCGTCGAGCTACAGAGCAGCTTGTCGCCGTGCAGCGGCTGGTGAAAGTTCTTCGAGGCGACGAAGTTGGGCTTGAGGATGACGCGATCGCCGGGGGCAATCAGGTCGCCGAGCGGATTCCAGTCGGGGGTGCCGCAGCGAGCGCGATCGAGGCCCAGGTCCCGCAGCGCGGCCTCGACCATCTCGTAGATTGGGTTGGGCGGATCGAAGGGCGCTGGCTCGGAATAGAGCGCCTTGGGCCGACTGACGACGGCAACAGGCGCGGACGGATCGGTTTTCATGGCCTTGGCTCGGACAGATCCTGTAGCACAGCACGATGCGCGGGCGCTGACTAACGAGAAGTGCTCCGGGGGCGGCGACTCGGCTTGATCGGCGACGTTGCGTTGGGCAGCGGTCCCAGCTTGGCGCTCAGTTCCTCGATGTGCGGCAGGTGGTCCGAATCGACGTGGAACTCCATCGGCTGTAGCAACAGCGCAAAGCGATGGTGCAGTCGTCGTCGGGTATGGGCCACGCCGAGCGGTGCGATGTCGATGCCAATCCAGCGGCGGTGCAGCTTCTCGGCGCAGATCAGCGCAGTCCCCGAGCCACAGAACGGATCGAGGACCAGATCGCCCTCCCGGCTGGACGCGCGGATGATGCGGTCGAGCAACAGCTCGGGCTTCTGAGTCGGATACCCGACGCGCTCGCGACTCGACCCAGCGAGGATCGACAGCTCCCAGACATCGCGCTGCGGCATGCCCACAGACGGCTCCTCCGACTTGAGCTTGTGGGTCGGGCGCTCTGGATCGAGCAGCTGCGTCGAGCCGCCAAAGCGCTGGCGATAGCTGTCGCTGATTGGCTCATAGGCGACGTGAAAGGGCCGCGCGGCGCCGGGCTGGCGAGCATAGAAGTAGATCACGTCATGCATGCGCTGGAAGTAGCGGGTCTTGGTCGGCCACCGGCGGTAGCTCCAGATGATTTCGTTTAAGAAACAGTCGCTGCCGAAGATCGCGTCACACAGCAGCTTGAGGTAGGCGCCCGCCGAGCTGTCGCAGTGTAGGTAGACGCTGCCGCTTGGCTTGAGGACGCGCCGGACCTCGACGAGCCGGGGTGCCATCATTGCCACATAGGCCAGCATCGACGAGTCCATGGGCCCAAGCAGCGTCGAGAGGGCCGCGAGCAGGTGACGCAGCGGGGCCGGTGTGGTGGAACTGTCTCGTAGCTCCCGCAGCTGAGACTCTGCCTCGGGGCCGTAGCGCCATCTGTCGTGGAAGACCGTGCCGAGCGACGCCATCGCCCGATGCCGCAGCGACCGCGACGACACCGCATAGTGGGCCTGCGAGGCAAACGGCGGGTCGAGATACACCAAGTCGACAGAACCCTCAGCGAGCTGCCTTAGCACCGGCAAGTTGTCGGACAGATACAGCGCGTTGTTCATCGCGACCCACGCAGCCTCGGGGCGAAACGAGAGACAGAATGTTAGCGCCAAGAGCGACTCGGCCACTACTTCTTTTCAGGGCGCAGGAGAGCCAAGAGGAGTCGTTTCCCGTCTGTTATGCTGCTCTGACAATAGGCTCCTTGGGGGGAGGTTCGACATGAGCAAGTCACTACTTCGGCCCACCGCTGCGTGGGTGTTTGGCGTCTCGGTGCTCTGTTTGGCGTGCAGTCCTACAACCGGCACCGTCGATGGAACTGCACAAGATTTCGGGATGCAGGCGCGCGACCTGGGAATGTGTGCGAGCGATCCACTGAATCAGCTTCAAAATCCCGGCTTCGAGACGCCCAGCGTCGAGGTCGACGGCAACGGCAGGGCGGTCAACACCGGCATGCCGGCCAGCTCGATTCCGGGCAAGTGGGATGGCTGCTGTAACCAAGCAAGCGGCGGTACGGCCTGGCAGATCTCGACGACGATGCCGCGCTGCGGACTGCGCTCACTGATGGTGACCAGCACGGCTGCCACCGCCAACGTCCTCAACCAGACGCTCCAGATTCCGTCTCTCGTCGGGAAGTCGCTGCGAGCCTCGGCCTTTGTCTTTGTTTCGCAGGTCAGCAGCGGCGGCAAGATTCAGCTCGACGTCTGGGATCTCGGCGCAGGCAAGGTCATCGCTTCGTCGCCCACGATCACCACCACGACTCCAGACTGGCAGCGCCTCGAGCTGTCGGTGCCGGTACCGAGCGGCGGCAACGTCCAGCTCCGCATAAACTCCAGCGGCACCATCAACGCCGTCGTCGATGACCCCAGCGTGCTCGTCCAGTAAGGTGCTTACCCGAAAGTTCCCGCCGACGCAGTCTTTTGTTTGACCATAGGGGTAAATGAGGGTACTTGTCGCACATGGTTGAACTGGGCGACGAGATCCTGCCAGGCGCCTTCGGCAGAGTGCTGCTCATTGAGGAGCGCCCGAGCGTCGTTGCGACGGTCAGCCACAGCCTCAGCGAACACGGCTATCGGACGCTGACGGTGTCGTCGGTGGAAGAGGCCATCCGCGGCGTTCGTCACCCCGAGGTGATGCTGATCCTGCTGAGCTGGGGACTGTTCACCCGGCTCGGCGGCAAGGACTTTCTCGACATGTTGCGCGCCGAGAGTCCACGTCGACGACTGCCGATCATCGCTCTGCTCGACCGCGGCGCCGACTGGCAAGCGGCGAGCATGCTCGATTTTGAGGACTACCTGCCCGATCCGTTTCCGCTCGAAGATCTGACGCATCTGGTCGACGAAAACTGCCGCTAACGGGGCGGACTGTTACGGCGCCGTGGCCGACGGAGAAAACTGGATCGGCTGGGCCACTCCGTTGACCTGCGCCTCGACCACCGTGCGGTAGTCCTTGGGCGTTGGCAGAAGGACCGTCACCGAGGTATCTCGCCACAGCGCGGACAGGTCGCTGCCGGCGGTGGTATTGCATAGCAGCGGGTCTCCCCAAGAGGTCTCGGCGGTGCCCTTGGAGTACAGACAGACATTGAGCGTCAGCGTCGCGGCGGCGTTGCACATGACGGTGCCGTTGCCGGTTACGACCTGCGTCAGCGGATGGTAGGTGGTGGTGGCCGAGACCGAGCAGCTCAGCTTGTCAGCGTCGGGCTGACCAGTCGGCATCTTGTCACATCCTACGAGGAGAGCCGCCAGCGGCAGCGTAGCAAGCAGCACGCTGAGACCAGAGAAGCAGAGCGGATGGGAAGTCATCGCAGCACTCCTTTGGACTCCCTAGCGGACTCGGATAGCGCGCTCTCAGCGACGGGGGATGGAGTCCGTACGCCCGTCGCCAAGGGAACGAGAAGTGTGTGCTACGGGGCCGGCAGCGGCGGTAAGCTGGGCGTCAAGTGGGTCAGCCAGGCAATGATCTGGAGACCCTTGGCTTCCAGCGTATTTTGATTGATGGTGCGCCCCGAGACATCGAATGGCCCAAAAGACTTTGCTTGCGCCATGTTCTGCATATCAGCCTGCGACCAGTTGGCGGTGATCTTGAGGTCGCGAATGGCGATAAAAGCAAAGGGCAGCATCGGCAGCATCCCCGGATTGGCGTCAATCGTGCCGCGAGAATACTCGCCGGCGGCAGTGCCGAGCATATACCAATTTCTCATGTTAAGCAGAGCAGCGTTGAGCCAGGCGCGATGGATATTCACCAGGCAATACTTGAATGAGATGCTGAATCCTTGGGTGGTGATCGAGACCGGCGCTGGGGTTAGCTGATCCCCGAGTAGATTGCGCAACAAGGCTCGCTCATTAAATGGCAGAACTTTGCTGCGAACGATGTCAAATTTGTCGGGGTCAATGGCCACTCGATCCAAGTTACCGAGTCGCCCAAAGACGTGATTGGGTCGCAGATTGGCTTTGGCGGTCAGATTGGCGTTTAGCGCGGTAAAACGTCGGACAAAGGTGCTGTCGTGAATCGTGATGGGTCGTGTCGGAAGTGACGTGGCCAGTGGCGTAGCGGTAGCCAGTGGCGTGGCATGGGCCATCATCGTGGGATGGGCCATGATCGTGGGCAGTCCGAGGGGGCGCATGGCTCCCGCAACGAGCGCTGGCCTGGCAAGCTCCAGGCGATGGATCTTGCCATTGACGTTGGTCAGCAGTGATTTTCTGATTTGTGTGCCATCACGACTCGCCGGTATGAGCCGCATGACGCCAGTATCAACCAACTTACGCCCGCCAAAGCGTATGAACGGCGAGTCATTTCGGGCCGGTTGTAGCTGAGTCGATGAAATCGACAACGATGGCCAAAACTGCGCGTTGGCTTCGGTATACCAATCACTAGGAGTGGCTCGACAGGGATAATAGAAATAGTTGGGATCGCGATTGCTGCCCTTTTGCGATCTTGTGAATTCGTACTGGGCATCGCTGAACAGCTTGTACGAAGGATTGGCAATCAAATTGTTTGGATCAGAGCCTTGCGGAATGGCTCCCAGGATCAAGATCTGATAGAGATCATCGATCTCAAATCCTGAGTTGTCGAATTTGAGCGGATCGCATGTCGGGGCAATGTTGGACAAAAGTGAGAAGGTCTCTTCCGCAGAACTCATATCGTATGGACCATCTGGCCGATCAAATGATTTGAAATCAGCCGGGCTTAGCGAGATACCAGGCCATCCCATTTGCAGGTACGTACCGGGCGCCGTGGCGACGCTAAACGTCTTGGATAGAAAATCGTATACGCTGCTGAGTAGGTCCGTTACGTTGGGCATCACAGTCTCCTGTTGATGGAATCGGCCTGGGCTCGTTTAGGAAACAGCTTCGGGACAACCGCCAGTCCGCGCGGCGAAGGGGGGAGACTTCACCGACGCAGACTGGCGGTTGAAGCGAAGCGCTAGGTCGGGGGGCAGTACGGAACGACCTGACTCACCCAGCCGATGATCTGCGCTCCCGGAACCGTGATGGTGCCGTTGGCAAAGGCCGAGCTGAAGGTCTCGTTGGTCGAGCTGTGGCTGTAGGAGCCGCCGATCTGGAACGGGCCGATTCCGAAGCCGCCGCCGCCCTGGGTCTGTTTCTTGACGAAGTCGTAGTCGGCCTTCGACCAGCTGGCCGAGATCGTGATCTTGCGAGCGACGACGAACGCGACCGGCAGAAGTGGCATGCGGGAATTGGCCTGGCCGGACTTGCTGCCGTTCGAGATGGTTCCCTTGGCAAACAGGTTCTGGAGATTCCATCCCTTGGTCCCGAGCAGATGGAAGGCCATCCACGGACGGCGGATCGTCACCAGCGTGTACTCATAGCTGAAGCGCAGGCCGCTGGTCTCGGTGGTCATGTGGCGGTGCTCCTCGCTGTGGCCGCCGCCGCCACCGATCGAGAAGATGCCGAGGTTGAAGCCCACCGAGCCGCCTCCGGAGCTGAACTCGGAGGTGTTGTTCTTGTAGAAGCTTCCGGACTTGGTGTCGACGGTGACTCCCTTGCTCGCGGGGTTTGACTTATACCAATCAGAGGGCAGCAGCGACGAGCGATGGATCAGCTCGGACAGGCCACTACCGCTCTCTTCGAGCAGGACTCCGTAGCCCTCAAACACCGCCTTGGCTTTGTGAAACGCTTTGCTGAGCGCGTTCTGCGAGCTGGTGTTTTGAACCGCGATGGCTTGCTCGATCTTGTCGGCACTCGCCGCCCGCCACTTGTCATAGGCTTGGCGAACCGGAATTTGCAGCGACGGAGCGAGCATCGGCCAGGTCGCCATTCCAGTCTGGGTCGACTGCGCGGCCAGATACACGGCCATATAGGCGCTGCGCTGCTGCATGTACGCACTCTGGTTATCCAGATAGTCGCGGTACAGCTGCGACTCCACCACTTTCTGGGACACCGTTCCGTCATCCGGATCGGTCACGGTGACGGTACGGAACAGGACATTGTAGGCACTCTCGAGCTGCTGCTCGATGGCGGGACTCGGCGGCTGAGCCGGAACCTGAACACCGTCGAGAATGTCGCTGTACATCTTGCTGATGACATTGCCGCTGTCCGTGTACAGAGTCGACATCGCGGGCGCCACATCAGCCAGCGCCGCCGTGTTGACCGCCGCCGTCTTGCTTCCGGCGAGATTGCCCGGAGTCCACGGATTGGCAAAGTCGCTCGAACGGATGGCCATTCCTGGCTTCATCAGAGACAGCACCGTAGTGGATGCAGGGAGCAGCGGCTTGCCACCGACTTCGGCCCTGGTCACAGAGTCAAAAATCCCGTCGAACATGCCTTGGATCAGTTTGTCGAGTTCCTGCTGGGTCATTTCAGTCTCCTTTGGACTCTGGTTGAGAGTTCCAGTGGAGGCTCTGAGCAAGGCACATGCCGTCTCGGTGACAGAGTTCCCTTCGCAACACCGGAACCTTCGCCACGAGTCGCCAGCAGTGAACAGGGAAGGGGCTGTGGGAAGTGAAGTGGGACCGTGCTGCGAGGTCATGAGCAGCGTGCTGATCCGTCACGGTGTGCGGATCTGTGCCTTCGTATTCTGCTTCCGCAGAGCTGCGGAAAGGAGTGCGTGCCCGGAGTCGTGCCCGGAGTCGTGCCCGGAGTTGTGCCAGGACGTGGCTTTGCGTCGGCGCTGATCTTTTTTGCGGTGATGAGCGCGCGCTCCGGTGACAATCAATTCAAAACCACCGACCAGGAGTTCCCATGTTTCGCCGAGCTACTGCCACCACGGTTCCCAACTCACTCCCTGTGCTCTGTGCTTTGGCGCTGGGTCTGCTGCTGGGGGTCGTAACCCAGACTCCGAGTGCGCAGGCCGATGAGGCGCCACCTCCCAGAAGAGAGAGCTCACGTGCGAAAGTACCGCCTCCCGATCCGACCAAAGGAGGCGCTGGCGCGCACTGCAAGACCACCGCGGACTGTCGTCCTTCGCATCTGTGCAGCAAGGTCGGTGATCACAAGGAATGCACGCCGTCCCCTTCAGACAAGCCCGTCCGTCCGCCGATGATGACCTAGCGCTCCCATGGCGACTCCTACAGAGACTCCCAGACTCGTTACGGCGTGGCTCAAGGACCCTCTGTTCGATCTCTGTTTCATCGTAGGAATCGCACTGCTCGCGGCTGTGATGTCGGGAGCGACCATTGTGCAGCCGCTGATGATGCTGCCGATGCTCGCGGTACACACCTGGCTGTTTGGCTACGATCACTTGCTGGCGACCTACACCAAGCTCGCGGGGCGTCCGCAAGACCGGCAGCAAAATCACCACCTGATTCTGTATCTGCCGCCGCTGGTGATGGTCCTGCTGTATGTGCTTGGGAAGACCAGCGGAATGGTGGGTCTGTACGTCCTGTATTTTTTCGGTCAGTTCTTCCATACCGTGCGGCAGAGCTGGGGTCTGCTCCAGCAGTATCGGCAGCGCGCCGGCGGTCTGCCCTGGGACTCTGCGTGGCTGTCGGAAGCGACGCTGTGGTCGGTTCCGCTGTGGGGATTCTTGAATCGCTGCGCCCAGCAACCGGAGGAGTTTCTGTTTCAGCCACTGTGGCTTCCGCTGGTTCCTGACTGGCTGGTGGTGGTTTTCGGAGTGCTTTCGGGAGTGCTATGTCTCCACTTTTTTGTGACGCGCGTAAAGGCATATCGGCGCGGACAGCTCGCGCTCGGACACACGCTGTACATGCTGTCGCATCTGCTCATTTATCTGGGAGGCTACGTGCTCATCGAAGACATTGGCTCTGGTTGGCTGCTCGTCAATGTGTGGCACAACGTGCAGTACCTGGCCTTTGTCTGGCTCTACAATCGGCGGCGCTTTGCGACGGGAATTGCCGCGGATTCGTACACGCTGTCTTGGCTGTCGCAGCCGGGTTATCTGCGCGCGGCCCTGTTCTACTTGGCGTGTCTGGCGATCGCTTCACCGATCTACTACCTGCTGCTACGGGGTGGCGAGCAGATCGATGAACTGCTCCACACAAGTGCGCTTCCCACGGTCGTGATCGTGTCTTTGGGACTGACCGTTTCTCACTACTTGGTGGACGGAATCATCTGGAAGCGGAAGAACAATCCGACCGCCCTGTGACTGCGACTTGCGCCACGACTCGGTTGCCGCCAGCGCTGTTCAGACGATAGAATGGCCGAGTCCTCGCCTCAGAACTTTACTGCGTCATCCGACTAGTTTGGAGAGTACACAATGAGAACCTGGAAGCTTTTTGGAAGCCTTGGCCTTGTCGCCGGTGCGCTGACCGTTGCTTGTAACAACAGCAGCATCGGCTCGGATACCTGCTCCGGTGATAACCCTGACCCCTCTTGCCCTCCGGCGGCCTGCACCGACCCCAACGGTTGCAACAATCCCACCGCCCCTGAGTACAGCACGCTGGTCGTCACCCCCAATCCGGTGATGATAAATGCCAGCGGAGCGCCGGTGACGCAGCAGCTCTCTGCGACGGGACAGCGCCCAGACGGAACGATGTCCGGGCAGCTGGTCGGCGTGACTTGGAGCGTTCCCTACAACGCGATCGGCACCATCGATCCGAGCGGCATCTTTACCGCCAACGGCACGATCGGCGGCACCGTCCAAGTGACCGCGACCTACATCAGCAATGGCTTCCCGGTCTCGACGATCGTCAACATCACCGTCAATGTGGCGCAGGTGATTGTCTCTCCGGGCACCGACCCGACGGCGGCTAGCAAGTTCGCCGGCACTGTGACGCTTGATCCGGTGAAGGCTGGCGGCCTGCTCTACCCGCTCGACGGCGTGATGATGCCGCAGAACGTCTATCCGCCCAATGTCCAGTGGAACACCACCGTCGGCGCGGCGGGTGACATCTACCGCATCACGATTACCAAGCCGAATATGAACTTTGTCGCCTACCTTCAGCACACCGGCGCGGCCTTCACCTTCAACTACCCGGTCGACAGCAAAGGCTGGAGCGGCATCGCGCAGAGCAACGTCGACGCAGACGCCACCCTGACGGTCGATCGCTGGGACAAGGCCGGCAATGCGGCATACGGGGGCACTCCGATCAAGCTGAAGTTCGCCAAGGGCTCGCTGCTTGGCACCATCTACTACTGGGACATTAACGTCGGCAAGATCCGCAAGATCGAGGACGGCACGGCAACGGCCACTGACCTCATCCCAAGCCCGCCGGCCTCTCCGATCAGCGGCGAGACCTGCGTTGGCTGCCATGCCGTCTCCCGCGATGGTCGCTACATGGTCGGTCGTCTCGGTGGCGGCAACAACGTCGCTGGCATCTTCGACCTCACGGCCAATCTCAAAACGGCCCCGGCGCCGACGGTCTATCCGGTCACCAACACGCTGCAGAAGTTCTACTTCTCGGCGTTCAGCCCTGATGCCAAGCGCTTGATCGTTGGCGACCCGTCGCTCGGTGCCAACCGGATGTACTTCATCGATACGGCCAACGGCAAAGTCGTAAACCCGATCGGCGGCACCTTCCCTCTCAATGCGACCTATCCAGCCTGGTCGCCCGACGGCAAGACCATCGCGTTCGCGAGCGAGACCAACAACGACGGCACGGTCATGACCGCCTCGAACCTGTCGGTGATCCCGGTCACGGCGCAGGACACGATTGGCCCAGTTTCGCAAATCCACAAAGCCAACTCGATCGCGGGCATGACCGAGGACAGCTACCCGTCGTGGTCGCCGGACTCGAAGTGGATCGCGTTCCAGAATGGCACCAACTCGCGCAGCGACGTCCAGGCACTGGGATCGCTGCTGATGGTCGGTCCCGATGGCAGCAACCTGGCCAAGCTCGTCAATGCGATGGGTGGGACCAGCGCGCGGGTGTTTTTCCCGAACTTCTCACCGTTCAACGTCGGTGGCTACTTCTGGCTGAGCTTCATCAGCGAGCGTGACTACGGCAACAACCGGGTCGGAACCGCCGGCACCAACCGCCAGCAGCTGTGGGTCGCGGCCATCAAGAACGCGCCCCAGCCAGGTCAGGACCCGAGCTTTGTGCCGTACTGGCTGCCCGGTCAAAACGTCGCTGCAAAGAACATCTCGGCGTACTGGGCACCGGTCGCTTGCCGTCAGGATGGAGCGGCCGCGGACGTGGCCACGCAGTGCTGCTCGGGCGTGGCCGTCAATGGCAAGTGCCAGAGCCCGCCGACCTGCATCGGCGCTGGACAGACCTGCGGTGGTGGTGGCTGCTGCGCGGGCCTCACCTGCAGCGCCAACCGCTGCCAGCAGCCGATCGGCTAGCTACGCGCACCTCTTCGACGCTGGCGCTCTCTATGTCCGTCCGCGTCCCCGCCGCCCCCCTCGCTGTTTCCTGTCCATTCCTTGAATTGGCAAAAAAAGCCGCGCAAAATGGGCAGCTTCCGATGTCTCGACGAGTCTCCACGGCAACGGCCAGCGCCCCAACATCCATCCCTACCCCTACCCCTACCCCTACCCCGGCCCCGGCAGCAACGCCCAGCGACGGCAGTAGTCGTCGTCAGCAGCTGCGTTCCGCTCGGCGTGTCGTCGTCAAGATCGGCACCGGCGTACTCACCGACTCAAGCGGCAAGTTTGATCGCGTCCGCTTTGACAGCCTCTGCGACGAGCTGCACCGTGCTTCGGCTGATCGAGAAATCGTCGTCGTGTCGTCTGGGGCGGTCGCGCTGGGCGTCGAGCGCTTGGGTCTGCGGGCTCGCCCCAAGGACATTCGTGGCAAGCAGGCGGCGGCGGCGGTGGGACAGTCGCGGCTGATGCGGCTCTACGACGATGCGCTGTCGCCCAAGGGAGTGACGGTGGCGCAGGTGCTGCTGACGCATGCCGACATCCAGTCGCGGACCCGCTATCTCAACGCCCGTCGAGCCATCGCCGAGCTGCTGGAACGCCGGGCGCTGCCGATTATCAACGAAAATGACACGGTCAGCGTCGAGGAGCTTAAGTTTGGCGACAACGACACGCTGGCTGGTATGGCGGTCGATCTCGTCGAGGCTGAGCTGCTGATCATCTTGACCGACATCGACGGGCTGTATACCGCCGATCCGCGCAAGGAGCCGACGGCGACGCTGATTCCCGAGGTCTTTGGAATTGCCCCGGAGACGCTTCAGCTGGCCGGTGGCTCGACGTCGGGGGTGGGGACCGGCGGGATGGCGACCAAGCTGCGGGCGGCGAGTCGAGCCGGTGAGTCGGGGATTCCGACGCTGATTGCGCCCGGCAAGCGCCTCGGGGTTCTCGACGACGCGCTGGCGGGGGAGTCGCTGGGAACGTTTGTCCATGCACCACCGCAGCCCGGCACCGGCAGTCGCAAGCGCTGGCTGCTGCGCGATCTGCGGCCTACCGGACAGCTGGTGATCGACGACGGAGCGGCCCGGGCGCTGGCGGAGCGCGGCAAGAGCCTCTTGCCAAGTGGCATTCGTGAGGTCAAGGGCATCTTCGACGCTGGTGAGCCGGTGGAAATCTGTACACTCGACGGCAGAGCCATTGCGCGCGGCTTTTCGATCTATAGCTCCGACGAGATTCGTCGGCTGGTCGGCGTGCGGACGGCGGCCATCCCCGAAATCCTTGGCTACAAGCTGGCCGATGAGGCGGTCCATCGTGACGACCTCGTCCTGCTCAGCCAGCGCGTCCCCAGCAGCAGCCCCGACCGAGGAGTAAGCAAGTGAGCACAGCGACGGTGGAGATCGCAGCGGAGCTTCTGTCCGAGGCGCAAGCCTTGGCAAAGGCGGCCCAGCATGCGGCGCGACCCTTGGCGAGTGCGACGAGCGCCCAAAAGAACGCGGTGCTTGCGCACTTGGTGACACTTCTTACAGACCCGGGGCGGACTGCGGCGATCGTCGCTGCCAACCAGCTCGACCTGCTGGCCGGACAGCAGGCGGGGCTGTCGGCGGCGCTGCTCGATCGACTGCGACTCGATCCGTCCCGCTTGACGGCGCTCGCGCAGGCGGTGCGTGAGGTCATCGCGCTTCCAGACCCCGTCGGTGAGGTCGTCGAGTCGTGGCCAAGGCCGCGTGGCTTTGTGGTGCAGAAAGTGCGGATTCCGCTCGGCGTGCTGCTGCTTATTTACGAGTCGCGACCGAACGTCACGGTCGATGCGGCGGCGCTCGGGCTCAAGAGTGGCAATGCGGTGATTCTGCGCGGTGGCAAAGAGGCGCGGCACAGCAACGTGGCGTTGGCGTCGCTGGTTCGCGAGGCGCTGCGCTCCCAAGGTCTGCCCGAAGAGGCCTGTCTGCTCGTCGACAATCCCGACCGCGCGCTGATGCTGGCTTTGCTCAAGCAGACCGGTCTGATTGACCTGTGTATCCCGCGCGGCGGCGAGTCGCTGATTCGTTTTGTCGTCGAGCACGCGCGCATTCCGGTCGTCCAGCACTACCAAGGCATCTGTCATCTGTTCGTCGAAGCGACGGCGGACCTGGCGATGGCGACGGAGCTGGTCTTTAACGGCAAGTGCTCGCGGCCCGGCGTCTGTAACGCGCTGGAGTGTCTGCTCGTCGAGGAAAAGGTCGCGCAGCAGCTGCTGCCGATGGTGGCGCAGCGACTGGCTACCGCCGGGGTCGAGCTGCGCGTCGAGGATGATGCGCGAGCTCTCTTGCCATCGCCGCTGCCGACCGGACTAAGGGTGATTTCTGCCGAGCCGAGCGACTTTGGACATGAGTTTCTGGACTTAATCCTGACGGTGCGGATTGTGCCGTCGCTGGATGCGGCGCTCGAGCACATTGCGCGTTACGGCTCGCTCCACACCGAGGTCATCGTCACGCGCGACGAGCAAGCAGCCCAGCGCTTCTTGCGTGAGGCGTGCGCCAGCTTTGTCGGTTGGAATGTCTCGACCCGCTTTAACGACGGTGGCGAGCTGGGCCTGGGCGCCGAGGTTGGCATCTCCACCACCAAGCTGCACGCCTTTGGCCCAATGGGCCTGCGCGAGCTGTGTGCCACCAAGTTTGTCGTCACCGGCAGCGGCCAGGTCCGGGTCTAAGAGACCGCCGCGCGCGTCTTCGCTGGCGCTCCCGCAAAGCTGTTTCCGCTGCCTGACAAAATCGTGTTATGCAGCCGAAAATGAAAGCTCTGCGAGCCTTGAGGAATCTTTGCGGCGACCGGCGCTTGCCGACGCTGGCGGGTACTTTGTCGATGGTGCTTTGGGTCTCGGGAACTGCCGACGCCAAACCGGCCAAGCCGGCGGGCGCGACCGAGAAAGCCGGGGCCAAGACGGCTGCTGCGGCCAAGAAGACCGACGGAGCGGCGCTGCCGGATGCTTTTGCGCAGACGGCCACCAAGACCGATCCCGTCATGAGTACCCAGAGCTTTGAGGATCTCCTCAAGGATGCGGTGCCGGTCAAGGACTTCGCGACGCTGATCGAGCCGCTGTATGCGCGCTGTGACGATCCCGATCCGCTCTACAAGCGACAGTGCGAGGTCTCGAAGTCCTTCCTGCTCGACTATCTGCATAGCCATACCTTCGTCGCTGAGTCGGACATTCCGCCGGATACCTCGCCCTACGACGCCGCCGCCAAGCAGGTCGACATGGAGATCTCGGGCTGCCTGGTCTGCAAGAACCCGATCACCGTCGCTGGTGAGCCGCGTTACCTGACCACCAAGCCGCCGCAGCGAGTCACCGACGGGCGTGCCCATGTCGAGCCGCTTGCCAATCATGAAATTGCGCTGGAAGACCGCGTCCGCGCCGATCGCTTCGTCGAGCGGGTGGTGCCGCGGCTCAAGGTCCAGCACGTCTTCCGCTTCACGACGCCGTTTCCGCCGGAAGTAGCGACGGGGAGTGCGCCGACGCAAGCCGCCAAGACGACTGCTCTGCCACCGAACCCGCCGCCGGCCAAGGGCGTGCTCGTGGCCTCCCTCGGGCATCGCGTCTACGACCGCTGCACGGGTCAGATTGCGGCGGCGCAGCCCAAGGCACAGGCGCCGGTCAAGGTCGCGCCCGATCGCGGCTGCCCGCGCGATGTCTCCGAGGACATGTCGCAGGCCGAGATCAAAAAGCAGCAGGACTTCATGGCGCTCCCCGAGCGGCTCCAGCCACGGGAGATCGACCGGGTCCTGGCGCCGATTCAAGCGCGTGTTCACGAGTGTTACGTCGAGTTTGGCGAGCCGTCGGGCAATGCCAAGGTCAGCCTGGTGATTGGTCCCGAGGGCAGGCTCACGCAGGTGCAGCTGCCGTCGCCGTTTGACAAGGCCGATATCGGGATCTGCCTTCGCTCGCAGCTGCGCAGCGCGGTGTTTCCGAAGTTCCGCGGCAGCCCGATGAAGCTCGACTACGTCTATCAGGTGCAGTAGCCCCCGCCCCGCTTCCGTCGCTATTGAGGCTTCCCATGTGGTCTTCGCTTTCTTGTCTGCGCTCCCGTTCGCTCGGGACTTGCTTGGTCGCCCTCGGGCTTGTTTCAGGTCTTGCCGCTTGTAGCAAGGGCGGCGCCGGTGATCCTGCGTCGTGCCGCAAGCTGAGTGACCCTCTACCTGGCGGTCCGTCGACGGATCGCGCGATCGTCCGTTCTCTGTACGCCGAGCTGCGGACGCCGAGCGGTCAGTACCTCACGGTGCCGCTCGAGGGAATCGGCGGCGCCTATGCCGGAACCAGGCCGCTGACCAAGTGCGACGAGCGCGGTCAGTACACCGTCGAGCGGACGGTCCTCGTCAATTCCAAGCAAGAGCTGGTCGCCGTCGCCAATCGCATCGGCAACAGCGCGAGCTTCAAGATCGACTACGCCAACGGCCAGACCACCAGCGTCGCTGGCCCGATGGTCACCAACTACTACACCGACTACGGTACGGCGGTGGCAAGTGGCGCGGTGACGCTGCTGACGGTCGCCCCGAGTACGCCGCAGGTGCGTCAGGGTGAGCGGATGTCGGTTACGGTGTCACTGCAGGGCGATGAGTGCGGTCTGCTCAAGAGCCAGTGGTGGCTGGCAACGGCTTCGGGACAGGCGGTCAACGGGCTGCAACCGGCGATGCAGCCGGCGGTGATGGGCGGCAGTGGCTCGGTGTCGCTGCAAGTGCCGGTCGATCTCGCTCCCGGTACCTACTACGTCGAGGGGCAGGTCATGACCAAGAACGGTCAGCTCCTTGGGGTCAAGCGCCAGAACGCCGCCGAAACGGTCTACAAGCTGTACGACGCCAAATCGGGTCTGTACACGGTAACAACCTATCCGGTCGTCAAGGTCGATGTGGTGGCCAATCCCGACGCCGATCGCACCGCGCCACAGGCCGTTCAGATGGACGCCACGCCGTCGCGGGTCGAGCGCTGTCAGCCGGTGAACTTGTCGCTAAAAGTCAGCGATGAGCGCGCGCTGCCGTCGAGCCAGACCGTCAAGGTGTGGCTTGGCCCGGATGGCACCATGCTGACCAGCGTCGAGCTGACCGGCGGTGAGACGCTCTATGGCACCTTCACGCTGCCCTCCGATGCGCCCGGCGGAGTTTGGTACGCCTATCCCGACCTGATTCGCGACGCTGCGGGCAACGAAGCGCGGTCGAGCTTCTCGGGGGGCAAGTTCTCGCTTTCGGGAATGGGAATTGGCACGCCCAAGCCGCTTCAGGCCGCGACCTTCATTGTCCCCTCGGAGACGGTCAAGCTCGACGGTGGCGTGGGACTGCCCGACCTGGCCGGCGGGTCGCCCGATCTGATGGCGGCCTTTCCGGCGGTGCTCAGTGAAATCAAGGTCCAGCCGGCGGCGATTACCCGCGACGGCGACTCGCTGACGATCCGGGTGACCTGGACCGATACCAGCGGCACGCTCAAGTAAGCGGCGGAGGGGCGTCGTCGGGGGGCCGAACGTCGGAGCGTGGGCCGGTGGACTCGGCGGGCTGTGAGGGGGCAGTGGGCCGAGCATGCGGCGCGGGAACATGGCTAGGCCGCTCGCGTCGCTGAGCCGGCGCCGGCGGCACCAAGCTGTGCGGGCCAAAGCCAATCAAGTCCCGTCGGCCCGCTCTGTGGAGCGCCTCGCGGGCGAGATCGTGCTGGCCACGGTCCCAGTACAAAAGCAGCGCTCGCTGAAGCTTTTTGTCGCGCAGGTTGCGGGCCGAATAGACCGGTTGGCTCTGCTGGTCCGACAGCGGATCGCGCCCCGTGTGGTACATCGTCGTCGCCAGTGACATCGGCGTTGGCACAAAGTCCTCCACCGACAGCAGCCGCAGGTTGTGGCGTTTGAGGTAGAGCGCCAGCTCGATCATCTCGTCGAGCGTGCTGCCCGGATGACCTGCCAGATACGACGGCAACAGCGTCAGCGGCTGACCGGGCTTTTGAGACGCGCACGACAGCTGCGAGGTAAACTGCTCGAAGCTGCTCGCGTCGGGCTTGTGCATCAGTCGCAGCACCTGCGGCGAGACGTGCTCCGGCGACACCGAGAGCAGGCGACTGTTGTGGTGCTGGGCCAGCTCGCGCAGATATTCCGGCGAGCGCACCGCCAGATCGTGACGCACCCCCGAGGCCAGCTGCACTTTTTGGACCCCCGGCTCGGCTCGCACCCGTCGCATCAGCTCAATCAGCGGTCCGTGGTCGGTGTGAAGGTGCTCGCAGATCTCGGGTGACACACACGACGGTCGACGACACTCCGTCGCACTCTGCTCATCGCGGCAGTACATGCCGTACATATTGGCCGTCGCACCCCCGAGGTCGCTCACCACGCCGGCGAAGCTGTCGAGCTTGCGCAGCTCGGCCAGCTCACGCAGGACACTGTCGGCGCTGCGGCTCTGGACGATTCGGCCCTCGTGATCGGAGACGCTACAGAACGAACAGCCGCCAAAGCAGCCCCGCAGAAGCTGCAATGAGTGCTTCACCGTCTCATAGGCCGGCACCGGCTCGGCATAGCTCGGGTGCGGCGTGCGGACAAACGGCAGGTCATAGATCGCATCCAGCTCTGTTTCAGTGAGTGGTAGCGACGGCGGATTGAAGTACACCGCTCGAGCACCGACGCGCTGGAGCAGCGGCCTGCCACTACGCGGGCTCGATTCCTCATGCGCCCGCCGCGACATCTGCGCAAAGCGTCGGTGCGCCGTCTCGTCTGAGCCAGACACTTCCTCGAAGCTCGGTAGCTCGACAAACCTACTGTCTGGCGGCGACGGGAGGCACGTGGTCCAGGACGCGGTCTCGTCTTGCGAGAGCAAAAGCGCCGTGCCGCGGACGTCGCGGATGTGCTCGATCGGCTCGCCGCGCTCCAGTCGTTCACTTACCTCCAAGATGGGCCGCTCACCCATCCCGAACACCAGCAGGTCGGCCTTGGCATCGACGAGGATCGGGCGCCGCACCGTGTCGGACCAGTAGTCGTAATGGGCAATTCGCCGCAGCGACGCTTCAATGCCCCCAAGGACAATCGGCACGTCGGCAAAGGCTTCGCGGCAGCGGGTCGCATAGACCAGCGTCGCGCGATCGGGGCGCTGTCCCGGCTTGCCGCCAGGGCTGTAGGGGTCGCCTCTGCGATTCTGTTTCTGCGCCGTCAGCCGATTGACCATCGAGTCGACGTTGCCCGCCGACACTCCAAAAAACAGCCGCGGTCGCCCGAAGCGCCGAAAGTCCGCGACACTGCGCCAGTCCGGCTGGGCCAAGATCGCCACCCGAAGACCCCGCGCCGCCAGCAGCCGGGCAATCAGAATCGGCCCAAATGCCGGGTGGTCGACGTAGGCATCGCCCGTCACCATCACCACATCCAGCTCCGACCAGCCTCGCTGCTCGGCCTCCGCCCTTGTCATCGGCAAAAACGACTCGCTCGGCAGTTCGCGAGCAGCCTGCTCACGCCATCCTGTCTGGGCCATCACCGACGGGCTTGCGGGCGAAATCGGTGGCCGTTTGTGAAGCGGAACGAGCATGAAAGCGCCACCATGTCTACCCTGCGACGACGAAAAGGGCAATTGACAGCTCTCGGTAAGTGGTGATTTCCTGAAATTACCTAAGGTCTACGTGAGCAACTTGCCCGTGTCCGACGAAGAGCAGTCCTCTCCCGACAGTGCAGCGGGCAAGCAGACGGTAAGCTGGCTCGATGGCACCACGATCGCGATCTTCGCTGCGCTGGCAGATGGCATCGCGGTCTTCGACCCGTCGCTGCGGCTCTTGCATCACAGTCCGCGCTTTGCCAAGCTGCTGCCGGATCTGTTGTCGGGGTTTTTGCATGGTCACGTGCCGTCGGAGCTTGAGGCTGCGCTTCAGCGGGTCCGTGGTGGTGCGCCGCCGGCGAGTCTTCTCGTCGAGCAGTCGAGCCCTGGGATGGCCGCTCGCACCTGTGAGCTGTCGGTTCGTCCGCTGCCCCTGCACGCGGGAACGGTGATGCTGGTGAGCGCCCGCGACGTGACGGAACGGATTGTGCGCGAGCGTGCCCAGCGCGAAAGCGAGTCGCTGCTCGGGGCGATCCTCGAGACCTGCGGGGTTGGGCTGTGCTTGTGGGATCACCGACATCGCTTCGTCAGCTGTAACCGCGCGTTTTGCGAGCTGGTTGGCTTTCGGCCCGAGGAGCTGGTGGGGCGTCCTCTCGCCAAGGTGCTGGCGATCGAGGAGGTCGATCGTGCGCAGGCGCTGTTTGCCGAGCTGCTCGCTGGGAGTGGCAAGGCGGCGGCGCACACAGCAATCGAGCTGCGCTGCCGGCGTCGCGATGGCTCGCTGGTCGACGTGGAAATCGCCGCCAGTGTGATCATTCGCGACGAGGGGCGACGCTTCATCGTCGGATCGGTGATGGACATCTCGGAGCGCAAACAGAAGCAGCTCGAGCTGCTCGACCGAGCCATCGAAGCGCAGCGAGAAGCGGAAAAAGAAAATGAGCTGAACGCGGCGCTGTCCGAGAAGCTGGCGCTGATTGAGCGACAACACCAGCAGATCCTCGACCTGTCGGCGCCGATTCTGGATGTCTTCGAGGGCGTGCTGCTGCTGCCGCTGATCGGCACGCTCGACGATGCCCGCGCGCATACCATCACCGAGCGGCTGCTTAATGCGGTGGTGTCGCATCGGGCGCGGCTGGTGCTGATCGATCTGACGGCGGTGGAGATCCTGGATGCGGCCAGTGCGACGGCTCTGCGCCGGATGCTCAGCGCGATTGAGATGCTCGGTTCCCGACCGATCGTCACCGGAATCTCGCCGCAGATCGCGATGACGCTCACCCGCCTCGGGGATCGCCTCGACCAGCTCGACACGCTGCCCGATCTCAAGGCCGGCGTTCGCTTCTGCCTGACCCGGCGATAGCAGAGTCTCCTTCGGGGACGTCGCGGAGCTTTACTGCCGGCGGCATTGTTTTGTATTCTTCATTACATGATTTCATTTGACGATTTCGTGACTGCTATCGAGAGATACAAGCGCCGCAAGGAACAAGAGGCCGCCGCCGCACCACCGGTTCAGCAAGGCCGGCAGCGTCCCGAGAAGCCGGCAGCGCCCCCCCGCTAAAGCACGTTCATTGTGCCGTCTCTGTTTACGCCGATAGGACGCACGGCTATCTTGGCGAGGATGAGTCTCCGCCGCAGTAGTTGCGCTTCCTTTGCAAGTTGGAGCAGGCCCTGGCCGCTCGCGCTGTTCTGCTGTCTGGCCGGCTGTCTGGCCAGCACCAGTCCGACACCGAGTGCGACCCCCGCTGCTCCGCCCCGTCCCGAGCTGACCTGCTTACGGCAGGGCGCCGAGCGGATCGAGACCGCCAATTTTCGCGGCGGCAACCAGCCCGACGTCGTCAAGGTGTTCCACAAGAACTCCGACGGCAGTCCGCCTCTGTACATGTCCTGCAAGGAAGTCGACTTAAACGCCGACGGACGCAAGGACATGCTGATCTACCTCGACAAGTACGGGCGCAAGCTGCGCGAGGAGTTCGATCACGACAAGGACGGGGTTGCCGACCAGAAGAGCTTCTACGAAGCCGGAATGCTGGTCCGCGACGAGCTGGACAGTGACTCAGACGGCAAGATCGACCTCATCGAGCACTTCCAAGACGGCAAGCGCGTCCGTGTCGAGCGAGTCGCCTCAACCCCTGCGACGCCAGCCCCTGCGACGCCAGCCCCTGCGACGCCGACGAGCACTTCGACCACTGCGTCTAGTCCTGCACCGCTCGCGCCGCCACCTTCCCCAACAAGTCCCCACTAGTCCCAAAACCCGCTAGTATTCGCGCCGCTGTTCCGATCTTCCCGAGGTCACGATGTCCGACACGACGACGCAAGGCATTCGCGTACAGGTCAAGGTGCGTTATGCCCCGGAGCGCTCGCAGCCCGAGTCGCGCAATCATTTTTTCGTCTACACCATCACCATCAGCAACGTCGGCACCGAGCCGGCTCAGCTGATCAGTCGGCACTGGATCATCACCGACGCGACCCAGCACGTCGAGGAGGTGCGCGGCCCCGGGGTCGTCGGTCAGCATCCTCTGTTGCGCCCCGGTGAGAGTCACACCTACCAGTCCGGCTGCATGCTGCACACGGAGTTTGGCACGATGGAGGGCTCCTACCAGATGACTCGTTCCGACGGAAGCAAGTTCGACGCGGTGATTGCGCCGTTCCTGCTGGCGCTCCCGCATGCGGTGAACTGATGGCGGTCGCGCAGCGCAGTCAACCGATCGGCGTCTTTGACTCTGGGGTCGGCGGGCTCACGGTCGTTTCGGCGGTGTTGTCGCGTCTGCCGAATGAGCGAATCGTCTACCTTGGTGACACCGCGCGAGTTCCCTACGGCACGCGCAGCGCTCAGACTGTGCTCAAGTATTCGCGCAATGCGGCGCGCTTTCTGCTGCGCCATGACGTCAAGCTGCTGCTGATTGCCTGTAATACGGCGTCGGCAGCGGCCCTGCCCGGCCTCCGAGCGGAGCTTCCGGTTGGCGTCCTTGGTGCCGTCGAGCCCGGTGCCCAAGCGGCCTTCTCGGTGACGCGGAGCGGCGAGATTGGGGTTCTTGGTACGCTGGCGACCATTCGCTCGGGGGCGTACGAGCAGGCTTTGCTGGCTCTCAATCCGTCGCTGCGCATCCATGTTCAGCCCTGTCCGCTGCTGGTTCCACTCGTCGAGGAAGGCTGGATCGATGCCGCCGATCCGGTCAGCGCGCTGGTGGTGCGACGCTACCTGAGCGAGCTGTGTGAGCGAGCCCCGCAGCTTGATACGCTGGTCCTCGGCTGCACGCACTATCCGCTGCTTCGTCCAACGCTGGCGGCTGTGGCGAGCGAGCTGTGGGGTCATCCGGTGATGCTGGTCGATTCTGCCGAGGCGATGGCCACAGCGACGGAAAAGCTCCTGAACGAGCAGAACCTACTGGCCGCCGCCAGCGATGCCACAGAGCTACATCCTACAGACCGTCTGTGCTGCTTTGTGACCGACGAGGCCCGAGTGGCTGACGTCGCTGCCCGTTTTCTCGGTCGCGCCCTCCCGCAGGTCGACCTCGTCGATCTCTAGCATTCCCACCGACGACAAAACACTCACAGCGCTTCTTGCGGCAGCGGCTCGCGGTCCCACACCTTGTTACAGCCCAGACAGCGCCACCTCACCGGCGGCTTGGCGGCAAGGCCCACCGACGGATACACCGGCAGACTGAGTCGTCGCGCCGGTTCTTCGCGAGGGATCACTTCCTTGACGATCTCGCCGTGGCAGCTCTCTCCCGAAAAGGTGGTGATGGCAATGTGTCGCATGGTGTTCTCAGTCGAAGAATGCCTCGGTCCGGATCTGCCGCTTGCGGTCGACGCCGCGGGCCAAGAGCGCCGCTTTGCACTCGTCAATCATCTGGCCGTTGCCACACAGATAGAATGTCGGGCGAGTCAGCGACGGCAAAACTTCGAGTACTGGTGGCACCACGCGACCGCGATCCCGCCAGAAGCTGCGCGGCTGCGACAGGTAGATATGGGCCTTGAAGCGCGGATGCTTCACTGTCAGTAGCTGTAGCTCGTCTTGCCAGAACAGATCGTCTTCGTGGCGCAGGCCCCAGAACAGCTCGACGCGCCCAGTCTCGGCTCGCGCCAGGGTCTCCTTCAGCATCGGCAGGATCGGCGCAATGCCCGTCCCCGTCGCTACGTACACGGCATCGCCGGCATGGGACAGCTCATTGACGAAGTAGCCCATCGGTCCGGTGAAGGTGATCTCGTCGCCTGGCGACAGCGCCGAAAAGAAGCGCGAGCCGACGCCATCCTCGAGGATGCGCAGCACCAGCCGAAGGACTCCACACTGCTCGGGCGAAGACGCAATCGAATAGCTACGCAGCGCCGCGTTGCCCTCAGCGTCGGTACCGACACGGATCGACAGAAACTGGCCGGGCCGAAAGTGAAGCTCTGGCTCATTGTGGGAAAAGATGTACTCAATCGTCTGGTGCGCCAGCGGGCGTGTCGACTGCAACCGGGCGTGATGGATTCTGTTTTCCACGGGTGGTAACGTATCCCCATGTTGAAACCTCGTCGAGCCTTGGCTGCGCTTGCGCTGCTGTTTGTCTGTCAAAGTGCTTGTGAAAAGCGTGAGCGCGCGGTGCCGCCAGCTCCGCCGAGTCTGCCGCCCTTGTCGGCGGTCAAGGGTCCGGTTCCGTCCCCAAGTCAGCCTCTGCCGGCGATGCCTAGTGGTCATTCCGCCATGCTGCACGGCGTACAGGCCGCTCCGAGTGCTGCGTCAGCGACGGTGTTGGCCAGCGGCGTAATCAAGATCTCCGAGGCGGTCAAGGACAAGGTCAAGATGGGCGCGACGGTGTTTCTATCGGGGCGCGGTGTCCCGCAGGGTGGGCAGCCGGGAATGGTGCTGCTTGCGAAGAAGCTGATGGTCAACCACAGCGAGATTGCGTTTGAGCTGACCACCGATGACCTGATGGGGATGGGTGGGGCACCGACGGGCCAGGTGCAGCTCGCGGCGCGGGTCGATCAAGACCAAGACGCGAGCACCAAGCAGCCAGGCGACGTCGAGGGTCAGCTCGGACCCATGACCCTGCCGGCGCGTGCCGTGACGGTGGTGCTCGATACCGTGCGCAAAGAGGGCGCTGGCCCGCCGACCGACGCGACCTGGGGCCACGGTGCAATGCCGCCCGAGCACGGCGCCATGCCCGCCGCTCACGGAGAACTGCCACCGAATCACGCTCCGGTGCCACCCGCTGGGCGAGTGCTGCCTCCCGCCACTGGGGCCAAGCCGCCTGGTCATCCGTAGTCGCTCGCCCGCCAGTCGGCGCAGCGCACACACGTCGAGTCTGGCAATGCAACCTAGAGCGCGTTAGCTTATTTGTAGATGAGATCTTGCGTCGAGTCGGCGGCCGCTTCTGCCGGCCCGAGCGAGAGCGAAAAGAGGAAATCCCATGACTGCCTATTCGACTCGGATGAGCATTGCGCTGGCGGGACTGCTGCTTGCATCGGGTTGTGCAACGGTTCCTCGTCCGGTGCCGGTCGCGGCGCAGCCCTTGGCGTCAGTGCAGGTAGCGGGGGTCTCGGTGCATGTGCCTCGGCTGGATCCGGGGGATTATCCAGGCGAGGTTCTCGACGTGATGACGCCGGTGCTGGTGGTGATCGAGAACCGTTCTAGCGTCGAGATCCTGGTCAATTCCGACGGCTTTGTGCTGGCGGGGCCAGGGGGTTTGCAGTATGCGCCGCTGCGGCCTGAGCAGCTTGCGCTCAAAGATGCCGCCCCGACCAGCCAGCCAACAGAAGGTCAAGTTCTGCTGGCCTGGCGCGGAGGCGGTGGTGGGCGCGTCGGTGGGTCGAGCTTCTCGGGGGTTCGCTCGGCGCCGACTTATCATGGACCGAGTGGTGGTGGGATTCGGGTTGGCCCGCCCGCTGGCGTCGGTCATCCAGGCGGAGGATTCCGCGGCAGCCCCGGTTATTACGGGCGCTCGAGTTACTACGGCGGACGTGGCTATGTGGGTTTGCCCGGCGGCTATTACGGACGGCCCGGTTATTACGCTCGACAGTGGTGGGGATGGAATTATCCGTGGCTGTGGGGCGCTGGCTGGGGCATGTCGTGGTACGGCAGTCCTTGGTGGTGGCAAAACCAGGGCTACTCCACCTGGTCGCGCTCGGATGCTGCGCAGATGGCCCTGCCCGCCGGTCGCTTGCCGCCGGGCGGTCGAACCGGAGGATTCCTGTATTTCCCGAAGATGGCCGGTGCCGAAGGGACCTCGCTCGTGCTCGCGTGGCAGATTCGCGACAGCAGCGGCCAGCAGGTGCTCGGCGACGTCCAGGTTCCGCTCGAGCTGTCGGAGCAGCAGTAACCGATGCGGTCCATCGGCCTTATGCTGTGGGCGCTGGTGTTGTCGCTGAGCTTCGGCTGTCAGTCTTCGCGCAATCCGTCGGCCCTGTGGATCGACTATCTCCAGAGCGAGCTAAACCTCGTCTTGGTCGACCACGAACCGCAGCCATTTTGAGCGCCAGGCGTGAGGGCCGGTGGCTCTCCTTCATCGCTTGAAGCGGCGTATGTGCTTCGCGACAGAGTACCGGCGGGACCGTGGGGTATCGTCGGTGACGGCATGGTATTGGGAAATGGCGTAAACAAGGTGCGGGTCCGTTTTGAGGTGCGAACCCGGCGAGCGGACGCGACCAGCGACGGCGCGGATCAGGTGCTGGTGGGCGTCGAAAACATCTTTGTGCGTGATGCCGCCAATCCGCTCCATGCCGTCTTGTTTGAGACATCTGCCGACGGAAGTGCTTCGGACGCTGGTGCTGGCGACAAGCTGGTGCTGCGGATGAGCGCTCTCGCCAACGACAGCGATGCCGGCGGCTTCTACATCCCGAATGCCGACGGGGCGTCCCACCTAGGCCGCATCCCGCACGTCGTGCTGCCCCCGGCTCCCTAAGCGGAAGAGACTAGACTTCTTCGAGCTGACCGTCTCCGTCGGTACGACTCGATGCTGGGGCATTGGGATCGCACTCTTCCACCACCCAGTCGAGGTACTCTTGATTGACCGACTCGACGGAGAGCCGTACGATCTCGGGCACATCGTAGGGGTGAAGCTCGGTGAGCCGCTGCACCAGCTCGTCATAGCGAGCCGACGACGACTTGATGACGCACACCACTTCGCGGTTGGTGACGATCTCGCCCTGCCAGCGATAGACAGATGACACCTCGCGCAGCTGATTCACGCACGCGCACAGTCGCTCGCTGAGCAGAACCTGGGCAATCTCACCCCAGTCTCCGCCCACCGGGAACGTACAGAGCACCACGACCAGATCGGTACCATTTGCAACCGCTAGCTCGGCTTTTGACATGGTTTTCAGTATAAAGCGCAAGCGCTCCGTCTGCCTACACTGCTGCGCCGCAGAGCGAGAAATTGCGCAAACTATCTCGGCAAAAAGCAAAAATTGGTATAATCACGAACAATGACAACCTCTGTGGTCCCAGAGCAGGTGGCCCCGTATGAGGTCTTTGCCGACTGTCCACTGATAAGCGGCACGCCGCTGGTGGCGCATCTCTTGGGGCGGAGATTCGAACAGCGGCTCAATGAACGAACGGATCAGGTCTTCGACAGCGATATGCAGAAAGCTCTGCTCAAGACGCTGTCCCACTTGTGTGCGGTCCTCGGCTGCACCTTCGGCTACGCGGACCGAACGGATCTGCTGCTGTTTGCGATTTCGCAGGGCAGTGATGCAAGGCGACTGCTGGCGCGGATTGCCGGTGAGGCGTCGGCGAAGCTGTCGCTGATGGTGAACGAGGTGTTCACCTTCGATGTGCGTCTGTTTGAAGTACCGAATGTAGAGCTGGCGCGGACCTACTTTCAGTGGCGACGGCAGCGGGCCGAGTCGGCAGCGATTGAGCGCTACCTGACCCATGTACTGGAGCAGGCCAAGACCTCGCCGCAGACCATTCAAGCGATTTTGGGTGGCACGGGTTCGGAGCAGCGGATCGCGATTCTTCGTCAGCACGGCGTCGAGTACATGGCGCTCCCAGCGTGGCAACGGCACGGCTCGGCGGTGTACATGTCCCAAGAAGAGGGCAAGCAGCCCCAGCTGGTGATTGATCTGCGGCTTCCCGACGCTGCCAATTACCAGGATTATATGGTTCGCCACCTCGTCTAGTCTCGCAGATTCCCCGACGAAAAATTTTGCCTGACAGGGCCGCGGTCATGGATACTGCCGGCCATGCGCTCCCTCGCATCATTGCGACGAATTTTGGTGGTCTTCGGAGCGGTTGTGGTCGCTCTGGCTGGCAGTGGTCAGGCGATTGCGGCGAAGAGCTCCCATCGCAAGCCTGCCGCTGTGGCGTCGAGTCACGGCACGTCGAGCAAGCGGCTGCACCACAAGCAGCCGACCCGTCGGCGAGGACGGGAACGCGCGGTGCCGGTGTACACGCGAGCGGGTCTGCCCAATATCCAGGCGCGCGCTGCGGTGGTGCTCGACCTGACCTCGGGAATGCCGCTTTTTCAGAAGAATCCCGACGAGGTGCGGCCCATCGCTTCGATCTCCAAGCTGATGGCGATGCTGGTGGCGCTCGAGCACAAACTTGACCTCGACGGAGAAACCACCATCACCCAGGAAGATGCAAGGCGGACCACTCGCGGGGCGAAGTCGCGGCTGATGGTGGGGATGCGGCTCAAGAATCGCGATCTGCTGCACGCGGCGCTGATGGCCTCGGACAACCGAGCTGTGCTGGCGCTGGGGCGGGCGGCTGGGCTGTCTCCGTCGGAACATGCCGAGCAGATGACCGCGAAAGCGAAAAGCTTGGGCCTGCGCAAGACCGAGTTTCACGATCCGACGGGGCTTGATTATGGGAATGTGTCGTCCCCTCGCGAGACGGTGACGATGCTGCTGGCGGCGCTCAAGAATCCGCTCATCGCCAAGGCGTGTAAGACGCGCTCCTACGTGGTCAGTACCATCGGGCCAAAGAAGCGCACCATTGAGTACAGCAATACCGACGTGCTTCTGGCGTCTCGGCACGAGGTGCTCGGCGGCAAGACTGGCTACAACGATCGGGCGGGCTACTGTCTGGTGGTGGCGGCAAAGCTGGCGGACCCGGCGGGCAAGGGTCGGGAAGTGGCGATGGCGTTCCTCGGCGAAGAGGGCAAGCTGAGTCGCTTTGCGGACTTTGGGCGGGCTGCGCAGTGGCTGATCGAAAAGCGCCCAGCTGAGACGGCAAAGGCGCCGGTGGAGCCGAAGACCACCAAGCTGGCCGACAGCAACCGAGGTTAGTCCGTGGCGCACACTCTGCGGTGGCGCCCTCTAGGGCGGCGGGTCCTTATCGGGGCGAGTTTGCTTCTGGGGACGGGGGCGATGGCTGACGAGAGCAGCTCGGCTCCCCGTGCGCCGCGATTTCCTCTGGCAGTGCTGGAGGCGCCTGAGCCGCGGCTCCGTCAGGTGGCCGACAAGCTGATTACCAGTTTGACAAGTGACAAGCGTCTCTATCCGCGACTGGTCGAGCTGTGTGACACGTTTGGGCCACGACTCTCGGGCAGCGACAATCTGGAGCGTGCGCTCGACTGGATCTTGGCGGAGCTGAAGCGTGACGGACTGAGCACGGCGCGGGGTGAGCCCGTGATGGTGCCTCGCTGGCTTCGCAAAGAGGAGGAGCTTTCGCTGCTTGCTCCAACGGTGCAGCGACTGTCGGTGCTGGGCTTTGGCGGAAGTGCCTCGACGACGCTCGAGGGTGTGACTGCGCCGGTCGTGGTCGTGCAGCGTCTGGATGGCCTTTCGTCGGCGCTGGTCCGCGACAAGATTGTGCTGTTTGCCCCGCCGTTTGTTTCCTACGAGGCGAGCGTGCCGTTCCGGATCTTTGGCGCGCAGAAAGCCGCCGAGGCGGGGGCACGAGCGGCGCTGCTGCGGTCGCTGACCCCGCAGTCGCTGGGCACTCCGCATACCGGCGTAACGCTGTACAAAGCCGGTGGGCCGCAGATTCCCTTTGCTGCCGTCACCACAGAGGACGCCGACCGACTGCTGCGTCTGTCGCAAACGGGGCGGAAGCTCGAGGCCAAGCTGGTCCTGCGCAGCGAGCAGCTGCCGCCGTCGACCTCACGCAATGTCGTCGCCGAAGTGCTGGGCTCGGAGCATCCCGACGAAGTGGTGGTGTTTGGCTGTCACATCGACTCGTGGGATGTGGGCACGGGCGCTCACGATGATGGCGGAAACTGCATTGCCGCGTGGCACGCGCTGCTGGCGCTTCGTGAGCACAAGCCTCGTCGCACCGTGCGGCTGGTGATGTGGGTCAATGAGGAGAACGGCAGCGCAGGGGCCAAAGCCTACGCCGCGGCACATGGCACCGAAAAGCATGTGCTGGCCCTCGAAGCCGACAGCGGTGTCTTTCGTCCGACGGGCTGGCTGTTTTCCGGCAGTGACGCGGCGCTGGTCAAGGTTCACAAGATTGCTCAGCTCCTGGCTCCGCTGCGGGCGGCGATGGTCGGTACGCCTGGTGGTGGCGCAGATCTGCGTCCGTTGGCAGAGCGCGGGGTGCCCGTGGTTGGCTTGCAGGTCGCCGGTGAGCGCTACTTTGTGTATCACCACTCGGCGGCAGATACCGTCGACAAGGTCGATCCGGTGGAGCTTGGGCAAGTCGCGGCGGCGCTGGCGGTGTTTGTGTATGGAGCGGCTGAGCTGATGTAGGGGGCTGAGTCGTTAGTCGACGCGGACTTCGCTGATGCCAACGATCTTCTTCGGCAGTGGCAGCGGCTTGCGTCCGGGCTCGAAGCTGGTCAGGACAAACTCAGCCTTGCCTAGCTCGGTCTCGCCTTCGATGCGAAGCGGCAGGCGGGCGGCATCGTCGCTGACCCAGATCACTCCGAAGCGGGGCGGGCGACCGATTTTCTGGCCGTTGTTGACGACGCGTTCGCCGCGACAGAGGATCTTGATGGCTTTGTGGGAGCCCATCGCCGTCTGCATCTCCTCGTGCGCGACCACTTCCATAGTGCCTTGATAAAACGCGGAGCCGTCGAGAACCACCAGCTCCAGCTTGTCTCTGTCGTGCAGCCGCATCGCCCGCAGCAATAGGAGCGCTGCCAGTGGATCGAGCGGCTCACTCGGCATTGTCATCTTGCCGCGCTGCTCGCCGTTGGGTCGCGTGATGGCCAGATCTGCCGTCTTGCCGTCGAGTGTGATCACCGCCGTGCGGACCCGCCAGCCACTCTCCTGGAGGTGAATGGTGCGTGGCAGCAGGGTGGCCCCGTCGAGCACCAGCTGGTAATGCTCGTGCAGTCCCGAGATCGCTTTGGCCAGTCCGAGCGCCTCTGCTTCCGCGACGATCCGAATGACCGTGCTATTGCCTTGCTGAGTCGGTGGCGAGATGGCCAGCCGGGCCCGTCCCGCATCGACGGAGCCGAGGAATCGGAGGCTGAAAGTGTAGGCCTCGCCTTGACGCTGCGCGCGGCCTTTGGGAGTCACGCCGCCAGCTCCCCAGCCGGTGATCGGAAAGAGAGCAAGTCCCGAGAGCGCCAGAGCGGACAGAGACTGGACAAAACGTGAGGTCTTCATGCTCGGTTCGACGGTTCAGGCCGGAAGGACATTTTGCCCTTCGTGGAACGGACCACCAAACTTCACTCTAGCGCTTTGCCTTCGACAAGGCGATGCGCCAAGTGCCCTTGCGCTTGGCTTTGCTGGCAAGCAGGGTCTTCGGTCGAAATCCTGGCGCGGTGACTTCGCAGCTCCCCGACGCCGGAATCGCAGCTTGGCAGCCGGGGCTACAGCCGATGGTCTGACCCGCACAAGTGACCGTCGCCAGGGCTTTCGTGGGCGAGATCGCGAGCTTCACCGACACCGGCGGCTTGCTCGGCGGCAGTGGCACGGGCAGTAGATTGTTCGTCGGGGGCTTCTGCTCCGTCCCCAGCTTGGGCGTTACGGGCCGCGGCAGCGGATCGGGTCCTAGAACGATTGGCGTCGGCGTGATGCTTCCCAGATCGGGTGAGCCGCTGTGGGTGCCGACCATCCGTGCCGCGAAGTCCGTTTCGGCGGCATGCTCGGGAGAGTCCTTGCCATGGTCGCTGCGCAGCGCCAGATACAGCGTCAGCACGAGTAGCAGCAGCGACAGCAGGGCCGCCAGCCACGGCAACCATGCCGGCAGTCGCGAAGCGGGCGGTGGCAATACCACGGGCGCTGTACTGCTGCCTGCCACGAGCTGCTCGATGGCCGTCAGCGCGGTCTCCAGGTCGGTCATCTTCTCGAAGCGGTCGCCCGGCTTTTTGGACATACAGCGCGCGATGACCTGCTCGAGCGACTCTGGAATGTTCGACTGAGGCCGTACCTTGCGCGGCGGAACCGGCTGCTTGTAGACGTGCTTGTAGACCACGTCGGTGGTGGTGGCTCCGTCGAAGGGCAGCTGAGAAGTCAGCATCTCGTAGAGAATGCAGCCGAGCGCGTACTGATCGCTGCGTGCGTCGGTGTCACGCCCGGTGACCTGCTCGGGAGAGATATACTCGGCGGTGCCTACGACGGTGCCATCCTGGGTCAGCCGCTGCCCAGCGTCGAGCTTCGCCAAGCCGAAGTCCACAATCTTCACCACGTCGCGCTTCCCCTCTCGCTCGAGGAGAAAAATGTTATCCGGCTTGAGATCT
>Ga0154020_10000311_pt1 | contig 58479 bp, 56 predicted proteins | sample Klosneuvirus_201_FD_109709 | JGI IMG/M metagenome (GOLD analysis project Ga0154020, IMG submission 109709) | Active sludge microbial communities from wastewater, Klosterneuburg, Austria - Klosneuvirus_20160825_MG | ecosystem: Engineered > WWTP > Aerobic digester > Activated sludge | place... | reverse complement strand
TACCTCTCCTTCTCAGACCACGAGGTCTCTTCAAAGAGTATATGAATTTAAACCATTAAAAATATAATTAGGATTTTTAAGAAAAATTAATTCAAATTTCAATGTCTATGAAAAATCTGGGTTCTGGTATAAAGCGAAGAATTCTATTTGACGATTCCTCTTTTGGGGAGGGTTATAACTTTTGTATTCCACATGAAATAATAAAGAATCTTTTGAGTAAGCATAGTAATGCTCGTTAGTTGCCATCTTTTTTCTTGATTTTACTCTTAAATTGTTAGCGACAGTTATTAGTACCTGATAATAATATAATCTATTTAACTATTTTGATACTTAATATCTTACCCCAACTTAAAGACTACATTAGTTGAACTGAGAAAACTAGAGAGATACAATGAATAACTTTTAATCATTTGTAATGCAAAAATGCGTATTTATAATCGCGATAAATTGCTTATAAATACAATTTAAATGTACTTGGTTAGTTCTATTAAATAGTTCAATCAGAAAGATGTAATAGTTATGATATTTAAATTTGGCATGAAAATTGAAGTAATATATAATTACGATAAACAATAATTATTGACAATGGTCTGTAATCTAGAAGGAGTTTTTTATGAAAAAAGTATTATTTACGTATGGAGTAATTTTATCAGTATTTTTATCTAATAATTTAAAAGCTGATGATGAGTTAAAGGGTTTAACATTATTCAGAGCTGATTTATTATTAAGAGGTACTGAAGGTCATTGTAAAGATAATGGATTTGAGATATTACAAAATGATGAGTTTCAAATAGTAAATTTTAACAAAGCAAAAGTAAAATTAGCGTTTGTAGATGATAAAAATACTATAGCGAAAATAATAACAATCCCAGTATCGGTACAATCAAAGTTCCCCATTTCTTATAAATTTTATGAAAAAAACTTAAATGATAATTGTGGATCATTTTTAATAGATAATCTTCAGAATAAACCAATTTCTTCAATTTTTGGTACCTATAGTACAAGTGCCAGTATATCATCTTCGAGTGCCAGTTTTAAAGAAGCATTTAATCAAAAGTCTCAAGTAAGAATTTTCGATATGAGCTTATATACTGAGGGTTCATTTTTACCTTGGTGGATTTTTGAAAACAGTAAAGGTAATATCGTAATTTTGCCGCCTGATGAGGTTGAAAAAAAATCTAATGTCTATACTGTTACTAATGGCGTAGAAAAACCAAGCCCTGAATATGTAAGAATGAGCGATATACAAGATTTAGTTCTTAAATAATTTATAATTGCATAAAAATGAAAAAATTATTTTTTATTTCATTCATTTATATTCAATTATCTGCACTTTATCTTGCTGAAAATGCCGTTGCACAAATAGTGACGGCAGAAAAAATGAGAGATTATTATTCAGATTTAATGCTCAAAAATTTATTCACAAATATAAATTCTATTGATGGTATAGAAGTTTTAATTGCAGATTCAACTTCAGATAGGATCGAATCAGCATGGGGTCATGCTGCATTACGGATCTTATCTAAGAGTGAAAATATAGACATTATCATCGATTTCGTTCCCGAAAAGAACATTTCAATATTAAAATCCCTACACGGAGTTTTTGGAGACCTTCGTATCTTACCAGTAGTTACTCGATTTAAAGACTGGAGGTATAATTATTCAATAATCGAGCATCGTTCAATTTATTCTATATTTATTCCTAGCTCAAAAAAAATAAGATTTAATCTCATTGAAATTGCTATAAATTTATTGAATGGGAAGACTAAATCTAATTACTTTTTTTTATCTCAAAACTGTATTTCATTTATATTTGAACTTTTTAAAAGGAGTGGATTGGAGTTTATACCTGATTCCACAATTCTACCCAAGGAAGCACCGATTACATTCCAGAGCTTAGGTTTAACCCCCTATCCTCCACATTTAGTTTCTTTAGGACTTAAATCGACAAGTGATAATTTTTACTCAGATTATTCACAAAATAAAAGTGATTCAATTTTTAAAAAATTATCAAGCCATTTTTTAGACCCAAACGATACCCATGAAATTGCAAATACAGGTGAACTTCAACTTTTAAGATCATTTTGGAATGAAACAGAACTGATAAAATTTTGCAGTCAAACTAAAGAGATGAATAGAATTCTAAGAGCTAGATCATTATTAGCAGATGACTTGAATCTCAAAAAGGCAAAATCTAATATGTTAGATACAATATTAATGATTAATAAAATTTGTAATTAGTCCTCTCTATTTGATTTTCTAAAAGTCAGAGCCGCATCAACTTCCCAGCTCCATACAACCTAATTTAATATACTCTTCTAATTTTTGAAGCGGTCCAATGAATCTGACCAATGCAGTATTATCAAATTATTGACTGATAGCTTCCAACCGATTTTTAAGAAATTAAAGCAAAACTGATTAAGTAAATTCTTCATACATTTGATCCATTCATTCTCTTAGTTTTGCGATCATTGTCTTTTAAAAAAATCTCCATTATGGATCCTTTTTAACAAAGTTAAAACGTGAATTCAGTAAAGCGCCATGATGACATTGCATAAGTGAACACTTAAAAGTTAATAATATTAGGTGGTCAAAAATCGATAAGTTCATAATAGAACCTTTATTTCAATTTGCAATAAAAGCTCGTATTCGCAACTTGTATATTAATTGAAGGACTTTCAGAGCTAAGTAATCTCTTTTTTTCTGAGAAATAGGACCCTTCTTTAACTTGCAAATAGACAAGAATACCATTTGTTGCAGAGCTATACGAAGCTGAATATATAGCACCGGTATAGTCTCGAATAATTTCTATTTTTCCATCTTCTTCTGTGTCTCCCAGCAAACCGCAGCTCAAACCCCGTGAAGGATCCGTGCAATAAATGGCTAGATTGCATTCTATTGGATCATTTTGATCTGCCATTGCAGTCTGGAAGGACGCCATTAAAATCATTAGAATGTAAACTTTAATATTCATTTAATAAAACTCCTTTTTGTTCGTACATACTTAAAAGGTCTTCAATTTACCAAATTTAAGCAATTAAAAAATCACCTCTAAGACACTCCAAAACAAAGTTTTAAAATAGAAGGATTTACTTATTTAACAATTACTATTTTATTATCACAATTGATTGAAATTAAAGACTTTTCAGTCGCTAGTGACTGTTATTGGTACCTGTTAATAAAATAACATCTATTTAATTGAGTTGAAACTTGATATTTTACCCTAACTCAAAGATCACAATTAATCAAAAGTTGGTGTATTAAGTAGGCTGTGACTTAAATAAAGGATCCAAAATGAACGTAAAACAGAAAACAATTTTTTCACCTATACTTCGTTTAAATATCATTTTTTCTATCATAATATTAATGCTAATACTAGGTTCTGTTGGCAATGCACAATCTAATTTAGATACTCATTTAAATCAATCTTTGATGAATTTTAAACGTGTCACTTCAAACACTTGCGATTAAGATGAAACCAATCACTCGCACTACTTGTGATTTATAACTCCATTCTCATCTGCAACTCGCTGCAACTCGCTGCAACAGCGCTATTGAAAGCAGCTTTTATTATCCTTTTTTGACTATTAACTGATCAAAATATCAAATTTCTTAGCCTCACAGAGCGATGACCCTTGATATGTTTCGCCTCTTGAGTGACTTTGTAATGTATTTTGCTTTTTTTCTATTATAGTAATGAACGCTATAAAAAGGGGATATTTTCTATGTCTGCGATGATAGTTGTTGGTGCACAATGGGGCGATGAAGGAAAAGGAAAAGTTATTGATGTATTAGCTGAAAATGCTGACTTTGTTATACGCTATCAAGGAGGTGCTAATGCCGGCCATACCCTTGTCGTAAAAGGCGAGAAAACCATTCTCCACTTAATCCCATCAGGAATATTACACCCTCAAACGATTTGCGTTATTGGCTCAGGTTGCGTAATAGACATTGAAGTTCTCATCCAAGAAATAAAAAAACTGAAAGCTCAAGGACTTCTGCAAAATCCAAAACAACTTCTTATTTCTGATAATGCTACCGTTATTTTGCCATTCCATAAGGCTTTGGATTCCTCTCGAGAAATGGCCCTAGCAAAAAATAAAATCGGTACAACGGGTAAAGGTATTGGCCCTGCCTATGAAGACCGGGCTGGACGAAAAGCAATACTCCTTGGAGATCTTTTTGACCCTGAAACATTAAAAATTAAACTTCAACATAATTTGATCGAAAAAAATGTTCTCTTTGAAAAACTCTACAATCAACCACCAATTAAAATTGAAAATGTGATGGCACATGTCCATAGTCTTATCGAAGAAATATTACCCTATCGGTGCAAAGACACAGGCCAAATCATTTCTCGTGCTATTACTAACCGTAAACGAGTTTTATTTGAAGGAGCTCAAGGGACTCTTCTCGATGTTTTACATGGCACTTATCCCTATGTTACAAGCTCTTCGACCTTAGCAGCTGCAGCCTGCACCGGCACTGGTATTGGCCCCACAACCATTAGTAAGGTCGTTGGGATCACAAAGGCTTATACTACACGAGTTGGCTCTGGTCCTTTTCCAACAGAGTTAGTCAATGATATTGGAGAAAAGCTGAGACAAGAAGGTTTTGAATTTGGAACCACAACAGGTCGCCCACGACGCTGTGGATGGATTGATCTACCTGCGATAAAATATGCCATTCGCCTCAATGGAATAACGAGTTTAGCACTGATGAAATTAGATATCTTAAGCACTCATAAAGAAATTGGAGTCTGTACTGGATACAAACTAGATGGAGAAATTCTCAGTGAGTTTCCCACATCTATCCATGATCTGGAACGAGTTGAACCAATTATTGAATTTCTGCCAGGGTGGAATCAAGATTTGACGAAAATTACTTCACTCAAAGATATCCCACGTTTTGCTACCCAATATATTGATTTTATTGGTAACCACTTAGGCTGCCCTATTGATGTTATTTCTGTTGGACCAGGGCGAGAACAGACTTTATGGGTGAAACCACTTTTCAACACATAAAAACTATTTGAAAAGTATTTTACGAAAGGGGCTTAGAGCCCCTTGAAGTTCAAATCAAAGTTTAGCCTATCAAATTCAAGTTTCTATTATTTTTGATCTTTAGGAACTTTACTTTCATCAACAGTAATTTCAATTTCAACACGTCGGTTTTTAGATCTTCCATCGGCTATTGCATTATCAGCTACTGGATTTTCTTTTCCCATTCCAACCGTTGAGAGTGTTTCACCAGGAACACCACCCATAGCCAAATAATCTTTAACCGCCGTCGCACGTTTTTCAGAAAGTGTTTTATTGATTTCATCAGAGCCTTGACTATCAGTATAGCCTTTCACAGTAATTACATTCTCAGGATATTTTTTTAAAATATCCGCTAATTTTTTTATATTATCTTTAGCGGCCGGCTTAAGATCTGCCTTTCCGGTATCAAATAAAATATCACTTTTTAATTTAGTAATGATACCTTGCTCGGTACGTTTGGTTTCAGCCACTTTTTCTAATTCTTTAGCTTGTTTGTCCAAGCGATTTCCAATAACTCCACCCATTGTTGCACCTAAAGCAGCACCAATAAGGGCTCCCTTTTTTTTATCTCCGTGCTGTCCCCCAACTACAGATCCAAGAACTGCTCCGGCAGCAGCACCAACACCAGCGCCAATAGCTGTTTTCTTGCCTGCAGACTCACAGGCTAAATTCGACACTAATAATGATCCCGCTATGATTAACAAAATAAGGTTTTTCATGATGCTCCCATCAATTAAATTGTGATTCTCTATTAATAAAGTCTAAAAAAACTAATTTTAAAAAGAAAGGAAAATATTAATAATAATAAAACTGGCCTTTTAGACATGTAGCTTAATTTTATATAAATAAGTTGCAGTTATAACTTTTCTCACTTTAGACTATCGTCATATTTGATTCCTTCCAGTCATTGAAAAGTTTTTACAGGAAGGGAGACAAGATTTAGTAACTCAATCATTATATCTGAGAAAATCTATATAATGATAAAAGAAATGGATTTCTTTAAAGTGCTTAATTAGTTAGCTTAAACCATGTGGAGGGATACCATGAATTTAGCTAGAAATAATATTATGTCCAGTCTCTGTTTTATTTTAATGATCATGAGTGTATTTCAAGCTCAAGCCGCATTTGAAGGGGATGTCATACTTATCCCTGAAGGCTGTGAAGCCAAACAAAAATGTCTTTTAGTCTTACCCGTTCGTTTCACAGATAGTTCCGGTTTAGTTTGGGAAGCCCCTTCGGGTCTTGAAACAGATGGCGCCTCCATCCCTCCATTTTTTAGGCCCATACTTGGAGAACCATTTCAGGAAAGTTATATCAAAGCGGCGCTCATTCATGATCACTATTGCGGCAAACATGTTCGTGATTGGTTTACAACACAAAAAGCTTTTTACGAAGGTCTTGTTGACCAAGGAGTTCCATTAGCTACAGCAAAAACACTATTATATGGAGTTCTTTTAGGTGGACCTAAGTGGTTCAGTACTGTTTCGGGTATTGACTGCGGTAAAAATTGTATTAATAACGTTGTGACTAATAACTTAAATCCTACTGTTATTTTTCATGAGTCGGATTATCAACTTTTTGATATGACCTCAGAAATAAAAAATATTTATCACGATTTAGAATTTGACCCCAATAAATATACTCTTGAGCAAATTAAAGATTTAGCTTTGGAGCGCAGACAATTACACCTTCAAAACTTGAATCAATAAATTTTATTTTTTTATGGCCACAGAAAACCCTTCTGTGGTGGGCAAAATAATAGAATTCAAATTTGGATGCTGGAAAAAGCGTTGATTGAAAATTCTGAGCTCTCGGATCATTTTTTCAGGTTCCATCTGATTCATGTCAGCCACTCCTGTCATTAATGTATTGTCAGCAAGTAACAGTCCTCCGGCTTTTAAATTCTTCAAAGACCAATCTAAATAAAATGGATAAGATGATTTATTAGCATCAATAAAAACCCCATCAAAGGGGGCCAAATGTTCAATCGAGGGTAGTAGCTCCTCAGCTTTTCCAATCAATATGTTAAATCGCCCTTGAAACCCAGCTTCCTCAAAGAGAGCTGACGCAAATCTTGCTACTTCGGGATTTTGTTCAAAAGTCCAAAGATGTCCACCTTGTGGCAGACATTCCAGAATTTTTAATCCGGAATATCCCGTAAGCGTACCGAGCTCTACAAACCTTGCACATTGAAATTGACGAATAAAAAAACTCATCAAGTGTGCTTCGTAAGCAGATATAGAAATGACCTCTTTATTCAGTCTTTGTGCTTCTGCTTTTGCCTTTAAGGCAAAAGCATCATCCTTTGGAATGAGTGAGTGTAAATAATCACTGGCTTCATCATATTTAGTTCTAGCCACAATCTTTATTATCCTAATGTATTTAAAGAAATATGGATATTTTCAAGCGCCGTTGTTGCTAATACATTTTCAGAAGCCAGTACTATCGCTTCCTCATCAATACCGTGGTAGTGATATATTTCATTTGGTCTTCCGCATTTAGAATGTTTTCTCACTGCACAGCTAATTTGCTTTACCCCTACGATAGAACCCAAGTTGTCGAGCAATCCAGCTTCCCCATCATGAACACTGACAATTGGAATTCGTCGACCAGCAAGGGTAATAAGCTCTCTAGACTCCCCTTCTTTTCCGGTGAGATATAGATCACCGCTCACGCCTAAATTTTCACGAAGATATTTATAATCAGAATTATGCCCTTGTATTCCTACCAACAAATCAGAGCTCGTTACCATGATCACATTGGCGTATATACCTTTTGTTAAAAGAATTTCAGAAGCCGCAATAGCTTCAACGCCCAAAGCGCCCATAGCAAAAATAGTCACCACATTATCACCTGGGTTAAACCCAGCATAGCCACGGTAATCAATAAGGTAGTAGGCCCCTTGAAGGACTTCAGTTCTATGGATTTTTAAAATTTCATCTTCAGCTCTATTTTCTAAAGAAGTTTCAACAATAGCATTATCTAATGAAAATTCTTCGCGACATAAAAGTTGATCTTCCGATATCCCAGTTTTAAATCGTTTATGTTTTTTTAAGTATCTCATCAGATCTTTTTGCTCTACACCGCGAGTAACTCCTCGAATCAGAACCCCTGAACGCCCTTTATTATCAAAGGTATAATGGCGCTTCATAGCATCACAAAGAATCCAATCCAGCTCTACACAAAAGAATGGTTCCCAAGTAATTTGATTGGGTATTTGAAAGTCTGACTTCCAACCATGTTGCGCTCCTTCAGGAGAAAGTGTGACACCTGAAGGAGTTCCAACACAAATAAAACTGGATTTCCAGTAGAGATTATAAAAATACTGATCAAGAGCCCGTTTAATAAAAAAATCATATATGGTCATTAAAGGTAAAATAGGAATACCAAGAGTATCGCGTAATCGTCCAAAGGATCCTACGCAAGACATTACATTTCCTTCAGCAATTTCAAAGCGAAGGTAACGATCTGAGACTTCTTCTCCAGGAATTAAATCTGGAGTTTTTTCATCTTTAACATGAAGATCACTTTCATAATCTTGTACCACCGTGGCACCAAAGATTTTTCCATCCATAGCCGGATTTAAGTTCGTACTTGTTCCTACATCTGGAGCCATAGAAACCATTAATTCACCAGGAAGCTTCCAAACTTTTTCACTATCGATCAGCGGTTTTTGTCCTTTTAGAAGCTTTGTGGCATCTAATGAAGTATTCGCAATACGTGTGAGTTTAGCTGTAAGCTGACCTAGCATCCATTGTGTATGGGGATAGTTCGCCATTTTTGTATTGATATCTAATGTACTCGGTATCTCACCCCAGTCACTTAAAGCCCTTGTAAAAAAGTTTATATTTTTTTCTTTTAATGTATTTTGCTTTAAAATTTCTTGATAGAGAGTTTCTCCACGTTTAAGGCAATATTGCCCTTCTGGAGATTTTTCATCAAATCGAGCAAAAAGTACCTTACCTTGAATCCCTTGCATTTGTCGTAAAGACTCCACTTCTTCTTCAGTTGGTAGAGCCGAATGGTTTCCAGCTTGTGCGGCACACTTTAAATTCCAACCTTTTACGGTGTGGGCAATAATCATTGTGGGTTGTCTTGTGCTTTTTTTAGATTGATACATAGCTTCTGTGAGAGCTACAATATCGTGTCCACCCATATCATGAAGTGCTCTCTGTAAATCTTTTTCAGATAATTTTTCTAAAAACTTTTTCAAATGCGGATGTTCACTCATAATACCAGATTTTAGAGTGGCCATATCTTTTACTAAAAGCAAGGCTTGTAGTTCAAAATCTTCTAATTCATCTTCTAAAAATTTTTGAAAATATTCGCCACCTGGGAGACTAAATAATTCTTGTCTAAATTTTCCATGTCGTACTTGAATGACTTCCCATCCATTGGCTCGCATGGTTCGTTCTATTCTCGATGCATCGGTTCCATTCATTACTTTTTTATTAGTGATACGATGTCCATCTAAACTTTGACGATTATAATCAACGATCCAGGTAAGATTCCCGATCTCTCGTTCTGCAAAATCAGGTATCGCTTCATGCATAGAGCCTTCTCGAAACTCAGAATCTCCGCATATGGCCCAGAAATGTGCCTCTGGAACTTCGTAATTGTGTTCTTTTGCAAATCGATAGGCCAAGGCAAAATATCCTGCTTGCACTGGCGGTATACCAACTGTTCCTGATGGGAAAAAATTATGATGATCTGGATCAAGAGCCGAATGATAACTCTGAAATACAGCCTCACCGTTCATAGAATATTTTCGAAGTCCTAACATCGCCTGATTGGCTTCTTCTAAAGAGAATTTTTGACCATCTGATTTTAAAAATAAATCCAAAAGATAGTTATAAGAATGATCGGTCGGCGAAGCATGTGGTTTGTTGGCAATAAAATCAAAACCAGTTTTTACTATTAAATGTAAGGCGCCCAAAATATGCAATGCGCTCGCTGAAGCCGAAGCATGTCCTCCGACTTTGGGATCTCCTTTTGACTTTTCAGATCGATGATTTGCTTGGGAAATCATTTGAGTTGCTAAATAATGAGCTCTCAAAGAAATTTTATTTAGCACGTCTTGCGATATTTCACCTGAAACAAACTCATCTTTTAAAGAGACAGCTTGAATTTTAATTTTTTTATTTTCTAACATGAAGTAGTCCTATTCTTTTGACCAGTTATCAAAGTATTATTCTCTGAATTATTTTATCATCGATGGAGCTAAAAAGGTAATGGATTCATCCCTGCTGGTGTATGGTCCATTCCCTGTCCCATCGCTTTTTTAGAAGCTTCTTATTAGGTCTTGTTTAACACAATTGTTTTTGAAAGCAAACTTTAGCCACAACAAGTCGCACTATTGAATTATATTTAATCTCAAGATGTCTATTTTCAATCTAATTAGTTAGCTCTATTTCAGCTAACGTGTGTTGACTTCACGTAAAATTTTGTAATATTTTTGAGGAAAATCCACATCTTCCAACGAATATCGCATTACTTTTTTTAATTTTTCTAATGACCAACGTCGCGAATGATATAGAAAGTAAATTTTTTCTCCCATCATCGATCCGAGTAGTCGAGCAGAGTCCACAAAGCAATCATTACTAGCTATCCCTTTTCTTAGTCGTACGACCTGTCCATGAGATAAAAAACGAATTTCGCGAACTTTTTGTTGAAGCGCCAGTAAAAGGACTTGCCGTTGTTTTTTATTTGTTTCCCTCATTAATATCGTTTTTTTCAAATCCTCGAGGGTGTTTGTTTTTCTTTTATGATTGATCACTTTCGAACCTAAGTAAGAAATAGCTTGAAGCCAAATATGTCTTTCAAAATCCTTAACACCAGAAGAAAACACTCCTTTTCGTTTCGATAGATGTGAATGTACATATTCTCCAGCCAAGGTGGCGGTGTGATTTACAGTCGTTTGTCCGAGATAACCAATTTCTAATTGCGGCAAGTAAAAACTTCGTTGATCAGTAATCCATTTGCGCACCATTAGCCAATCAATAGGCTTAAGTGATTTTCTCATTTTTGCATATATTTGAGTGTCATTGGCAGTATAAATGGCCAGATGCGACGGCTTAAATTTTAACTTAAACTCAGCACACAGAAAATCAACGAGCTTTGCAACATGATCTGTGTGATCAATTTCAGAGTCCCATTCATCAATTTGACGATCATAATTTTTTTCAAGAAAAAGCAAATAACTTTGCCACTTCACCCAAGGAGGCACTGATTGAACACAAAAATCTCCAGACTTAAACTGGATCAATTCAATTTTTGATTCTAAACCGCGATGGAGGACTTGAAAATAAAGTGATTCACTGTTTTGAAATACTCTTTTAATCGTTAATCGACGAAATTCTGCATATTTTTTTAGAGCTGTTAACAGTTGTCCTTTTGCTAAATGTAAATCACCATAAATAACAATTATTTTTCGATGCGGAAACTGCTGACTCACTCTTTTAACACACATCGCCGAATAGTTTTCTCTCATTTTTAATGAATCGAGTGTCTTTTGTTTTAATCCCCAATTAATCCCTAGTACAGGGACTTGGTTTTTTTTAGCCCAATCTAATAAGGGTTTATAATGCTCCCAAGGGAACCCCCAATTTTTTTCCCATTGGATTTTTTCAAGAAATTTCTTTTCTAAAAGAGTCCCTTTCATCCACTGATTAATATACTTTTGATGACGAGCTTGAAAAAACTCAACCGCCAATACTAATTGCTGTGAAGGATCTGACCATTCTCTTAATATTCGAAGGTGACCTCTTTGTGACTGCTGAAGTGCATGAAAATCTCCCATTAAAATGATTTGAGCTTCCATTAAACTTTCCATCATTTCGTGCTTACCGATCGATCTCCAGGCTTGTGAAAGCTCCTTAGCATAGGCGACTTCTAATGGAATGAATTCATCCCACGCAACTCCTAATAAGCGAATGACCTCTGATTTGATTTGATTATATAATTTTTTTCGAATCAGAACCCATTCACTAGTTGATTTATTAAATGACTTAGTTGACATTGGATATGATTGTTTCACTCTTGCACCATGAATTCAATACTTAAAGTGGAGTGATCTATGATAGGAGAATTAAAATGAATGCATACAAACCATGGAAATTCTATTTAGCGTTATTCACTAGTTTTGCTGCCCTTGCCACTCATTTTTATTTAAGCAAACATTTTTTTGAATTACACCTTGGCTTGTCCTCTGGCACTGCGGCTTGTAATATTAATAGTACTTTTAATTGCGATACTGTTTCAGCATCTAAATATGCAACCCTATTTGGCATACCCATGGCATTATGGGGCCTCACCACTCAACTCATACTTTTTCTATTTACCATTAATTATACACTAGGGCTTTCATCAGATCGATCACGTCTTGGTCGTTACTCCTTTTACTTAAGCTTCTTTGTTGCCGGAACATCGATTGCTATGGGTAGCATTAGTCTATTTTTTCTTTCTAGTTATTGCTTATTTTGCATGCTTGCATATTTGTTAAGCTTTATTAATTTATTTGCCATTACTTCATCTTTAGATACTAAACCATGGTCAAACTTGGTAGAAGATCTTCGTTTCGCAGTTACAACAAACAAGGGTGTTGGAATAGCTGTACTCAGCATTATTCCTCTGACTTTTCTATTCAACAATATGTTCTTGGATCATTTTGGTGGATCATTACTCAAAGATTCAGTTGAATCCTCTTTCTTTGGCTGGAGCGATCCTGCAACCCCAATCAAAACATTTTCTAATGATGGTTTAACTAAGGGCCCTGAAAATGCAAAAATGGTGATCGTCGAATTTGCTGATTTTCTTTGTCCACATTGCAAGCATGCAGCTCCAAGTCTCAAGGTTTTTACCGATTCACACTCTGATGTAAAACTTATTTTCAAAGCCTTTCCACTCGATGGATCTTGTAATGCTGATGCAAAAATGCCAAAAGGCGATGGAACTCGATGTGTTTTAGCAAAAACAGTTTTCTGCGCCGAAAAATTAGCAAAAAAAGGCTGGGATATTTATGAGAAAGTCTTTGAGCTCCAAGAGAAAATTTACACTTCTGGTAATTCTACTGAAATTCTAAAAACTTTGATGGAAGAAAATAAAATTGATAATGCAGCCATGGAAACTTGTCGCAATAGCGAGGACGTTCATAAAAGTATCGTGGCTCAATCACAAGAGGGAATGCAAGCTCAGATTGAAGGCACACCCTCGATTTTTGTAAACAATCGCTTGTTAACAAGAGGGCAATTGATTCCAGTTTTACAACGCGTCTATGATTCAATAAAATAAAAGCAGGGCGATTTAATAAGAAGTAGGTCTTTTTCAACAAAATCTATCTAAATTCTGCAGAAAAAGAGCCTAATTCGAGGCGGAAAAGATTCAAATCGAACGAGGCGTAGTTCCCCTACGTTGAGAGAGATTTGAACTTTTTCAACGAAGAAGTAGGTCTTTTTCAGCAGAATTTATCTAAAAAAACTAACGATCCAATCAATTCCTTTATCCAATGAATTAGAAACAACAGTTTCAAACACAGTCCACAATCCACTTGTAACTTCTTTTAAAAAAGCCACAATAACAATAACTCCAGAAGCATAAATAATAGCTCTCATAATCCAAACTGTTGAGCGCACATCTTCTCGCCGTAGTTGATCTATGACACGTTCCATTTTACTAATGGTCGCTTGCAGTTCATTAAAATGATCTCTTATTTTATCAGCAATTTCTTGCTGCTTTGAGCGGGTAAGACTACTCATACCAGGAAAGCTTTTTTTTGCTCGAATAGCGTTCACTAAATCGACACCATGCCCAACCAGTCTTACCAATCGGATACGAAACTCAGGATAATCAGAGGGCTGATTAAGAAAAAGCAAAAATATCTCAATAGCACGATCAAAAGCGTCATCTGCTACAGCGCTTAATACTTCATTTCTTAACTCATCGATATCAAGTATCTTTTCTTCATTTTTTTCTGATAGTTCTGGTTCGCCCATAGGATTCTTATCGACAAAAACTTCTCCTTGCTTAAGTCCAGCTGTCATATTTAGAATAGGGCCAATTTAGTTTTTTTAGGAGGTTCTATGCAAACCTATCATGATTTAATGCGCCATATTTTAACAAATGGAGTTCAAAAATCAGATCGCACTGGGACCGGAACTCTTAGTACTTTCGGCTATCAAATGCGTTTTCCTTTAAAAGATGGATTTCCACTGCTTACCACCAAAAAGCTTCATCTTCGTTCAATTATTCATGAACTTCTTTGGTTTCTTAAAGGTGAAACCAATATTCAATATTTAAAAGAAAATAAAGTTAGTATTTGGGATGAATGGGCTGATGAAAAAGGAGATCTTGGTCCTGTTTATGGAAAACAATGGCGATCCTGGGCCTGTCCAGATGGAAGAACCATCGATCAAATATCTAATGTACTCGCACAGATTAAAACCAATCCAGATTCAAGACGTTTGATGGTTGTTGCTTTTAACCCTGCTGATGTCGATCAAATGGCATTACCACCTTGTCATGCTTTTTTTCAATTTTATGTCGCAAATGGAGCGCTCTCCTGCCAACTTTATCAAAGAAGTGCCGATGTATTTTTAGGAGTTCCATTTAATATCTCTAGTTATGCACTTCTGACTCATATGATGGCGCAAGTTTGCAATTTAAATGTGGGGGATTTTGTTCACACACTTGGTGATGCTCATCTTTATTTAAATCATTTAGATCAAGCCAAAGAACAACTTTCCAGAGCTCCTCGACCACTTCCAAAACTTTTATTAAATCCCAATGTGAAAGATTTATTCAACTTCCACTATGAAGATTTTCAAATTACTAATTACGAACCTTATCCTGCCATTAAGGCCGAAGTATCTATTTGATGGAGACAAAATCTAACATGATCGTTTCACAGATTGTTGCCATAGCCAAAAATAGAGTGATGGGAATCGATAATAAACTACCTTGGCATTTACCTGAAGATATGAAGTTTTTCAGAGAAAAAACAAAAGGTCATATTATGATCATGGGAAGAAAAACCTTTGAATCATTAGGTAAACCACTCCCACAACGACTTCATATTGTGATTACCAGACAATCTGATTTTAAATATGATCATCCTCTTGTAAAAATTGTTTCCAGCCTAGAACTCGCACTCAAAACAGCTACTGATTCTCTCAAAGATTGGCCCAAGGAAGTCTTTATTCTAGGTGGAAGTGGAGTATTTAAGGAGTCATTTCCATTTACAAATAAAATATATTTAACATTAATTGATAAAGAATTCCAAGGAGACACCTTTTATCCTGAAATTCCTGAAACAGAATTTAAAAGAGTCACTTACGATGTATTTGATGGTCCTATCCCCTATGCGTTTACAACTTGGGAGCGAAATTCTTAGAAGCTGTTTTAAAAGTACCAGCATCTTAATACAAGCTATAACTATTCAGTTAAAATTTAAACTACACTCCAAAATTTGTATAGATTGGCTCATCAACACTCTGTTCTTCTAACACAGAATCGAAGCGATCTCCTGGCAAGTCGTCTTCGGAGATGCGGCTTCTAGAATAGGTCGTCCAACGACAAGTGCCGTAGCACCCGCTTGGAGTGCCTCCCCTGGGCCCATCACTCTTTTTTGATCTCCCTTAGCATCTGTAGTCATTCGGATCCCAGGAGTGACTAAATATAAATTATTGTACTTGGAGAGTACTTCAAGTTCATGGGGGCTACACACGATTCCATTTAATCCCGAGGCTTGCACGAGTTGAACCAGGTCTTCGACATGTTGAGAAATCGGTTGCGCTTTTAAAATAGAAGGTAAAGTTTTAGAATCAAAACTTGTTAAGATCGTTACCGCTAGAATTTTTACATCCCCCGTTTTTCGATATTCCTCTTCTAATTTTGACAATTGTGTTAAAGCTTCCACTCCTGCCTGAGCATGAACCGTAACCAGTTTTGCACCAATATCAAAAGCTGATCGCACTGCTGAAACCATCGTTGAAGGAATATCAAAAAATTTCATGTCCAAAAAAACTGGGGACTGAGTTGCCACCTTTTTTAAAAAGGAGGATCCATAGCGAAGCATGAGCCTGGGACCAATCTTGATTCCACCTACAACTTCAGCTGTTTGCTCCACCATTTCAAGTGCCTTGAATTCATCGTCTAAATCCAAGGCTAAGATCAAAGGGTTTTTCAATGGAGCACATTTTTTCAAATTATACCTCTCCTAAAATAGATTTTACTTTGCTAATGACTTCACCTGGTGGAAGCTTATGCATTACTTTGTTTTTTCGTTCTACGACTTCCACTTCACCGGCATCCAATCCACGCGTGCCAATGCTAATTCTCACCGGCATTCCCAAAAGATCGGCATCTTTAAATTTAAATCCAGGACGCTCATCACGATCATCGACCAAGACTTGAATTCCCATTGCTTCCAGTGATTTTTCGAACTCCATCACTAAGGACATCACTTTTTCATTCTTAATATCAAGAGCACAAATATGCACATGAAATGGGGCAATACTTTTCGGCCAGATAATTCCATCTGCATCATGACTTTGTTCAATCGCAGCCTGTACCGTTCGAGTTACTCCGATTCCATAACAGCCCATTTCTAAGAGCTGAGCTTTGCCATTTTTATCCAAAAAGCTTGCTTGCATTTTTTTAGAGTATTTCGTTCCAAGATAAAATACATGCCCCACTTCGATTCCACGATAAGCTTTTAATATTCCTTTACCAGAGGGACATTGATCTCCTTCTTTTGCCATTCTTAAATCAGCGATTTTGGTTGCTTGAAAATCCCGACCTTCATTGACATTCTTTAAATGGAAACCATCTTCATTAGCTCCGACAATAAAGTTTTTTAATTTAGAAACTCCTGTGTCCATATAAATCGGAATCTTTAAACCCACAGGGCCACAACTCCCGGGCCAAGCTCCCGTGGTTTCTTTAACTTCCTCTTCTGTCAGCATCAAGGGAGGATTGACTAAACCTAGTAAATTTTTAATTTTAACTGGATTAGCCTCATCATTTCCACGAAATAATACGGCAATAGGTTTTAAGCTTTTATCTTTTGGATCAAAACCCTCATTAATAGAATAATAAAGTGTTTTAACTAATTCAGATTCAGAAATTTTTAAAGCTTCACTTAACTGTGTGATTGTTTTTAATCCAGGAGTTGGAAATTTTTCCAGTGGCAAGGGGCTGGCATTCGAGGTTTTCATAGCACTCGAATCAATGGCTGGTGCCACTTCAATATTTGCTGCAAAATCTGACTCTGTACTGACCAGCAAAGAGTCCTCTCCTGCCTCGGCTAATACTTGAAACTCATGGGTTTGACTTCCACCTATATTTCCCGCATCGGCTTGGACAATTCGAAACTCCAGACCTAACTGAGTAAAAATCGCTTTATAAGCATTATACATTTGATCATAAGCTTTAAGAGCATCGGCTTGAGTTGCATCAAAACTATAAGCATCTTTCATTATAAACTCACGACAGCGCATCAAACCAAAACGAGGTCTAATCTCATCTCTGTACTTGGTTTGCATTTGATAAATATTTCGTGGCAGATCCCGGTAGCTTTTAATATCATGTCGCACATAATCAGTCACTGCTTCTTCATGTGTCGCAGCTAAACAAAACCAGTGTTGGTTTCGATTTTGAAACTTTAATAAACCCGCACCCATTTCTGTCCATCGTCCGGTTTCTTCCCATAATGATGCAGGATGAACCACAGGCATTAATACTTCTGTACAACCACAACGATTGAGCTCTTGTCGAATGATGTTTTCAAATTTCCGAATGGATCTGAGGAGTAAATGACTAAAAGTATAAATGCCAGGAGCTAATTTTTTTAAATAACCACCACGCACAAGTAATTTATGACTATTAATCTCTGCATCTGCAGGAGCTTCTTTGAGTGTATAAATATGACATTGAGCCCATCTCATAAAATAAAACCTCTTTCACTTTTTCAATTTCGCGATACGAATTAACTAGATTCTGCTGAAAAAGAACCTAACTATCCAATTCCTTTGACCAAAGAATCAATCCCATAGGATTTAATTTTTCGATGTAAATAACTTCTCTCTAAACCGATAATTTCAGCTGTTCGTGTAATGTTTCCGTCGTTTTCTTTTATTTTTCTAATTAAATACTGTTTTTCGAATTCTGCTCTAGCATCACGAAAATTTCCCAGCTCTTCAACTGAAAGGGTGTTCGAACTCACATTACTTGTTGTGAGCTCCAAACCAGCAAACCGAAGATCATGCACATCCACATAGTCCCCGGGAGTCAAAATATAAACTCTTTCAATAAAATTCCGAAGCTCCCTTACATTCATTGGCCATGAATATTCTTGCATAAATTTAATAGATTCAGCACTAAAATTTTTACGTAATGTTTTACCTTCGCGAACAAATTGATCAGCAAAATGATTTAATAGAGCTGGTATATCACCTTGTCTCTCTCTCAAAGGTGGGACCATCAATATACTAAAGTTCAATAATTTAAAGAGTTCGCTATTAAATCTTCCTGAGCTTAATTCTTCTTCTACATTTTTACTTGTTGAAGCTAAAATTCGAACATCTACTTCTAATTTACGAGTTCCACCAAGACGAATGAGTGATTTTTTCTTTAAATATTCTAGTAAATGGAGTTGAGCTTCTTCTGATAAATCAAAAAGTTCTTCGATAAACAAAGTACCCATATTCGCTAACTCTAGACGACCTTTTTTAGTTTTATCAGCTCCCGGAAAATAACCTTTCTCATATCCAAATAATTCAACACGAGCCAGTTCTGAGGATGTTGAGTTCATTGAAAACTCCACCAATGTGCGACCTGATCTTGAACTCAAATAATGTATATTTTGAGCAATGAGCTCTTTACCCGCTCCAAACTCGCCACAAATTAAAACACCACATTCTTTAGGCGCTAAGGTCGATATTTTTTCTTTTAGTTCGAGCATTGAAGGCGCCTCACCTAAAATTGCGATATTTTTTCGAAGGTGATTAAGTAAAAATATTTTTTCTGCTTTTTCGACCCGGTAAGCCCATAAATTTTGTAGTGTTACAATAATTTTATCCATAGAGAGAGGCTTTTCAATAAAATCCCAAGCACCAAGTCGTGTAGCTCGAACTGCTGTTTCAATGGTTCCATGACCCGACATCATCACGATATCAATATTTGTAAATTCTTTTCGCGCTTCCAATAACACTGCCATTCCATCCATACGACCTGGCATCCAAATATCCAGTAGCACCACTTCAGGTTGAAATTCTCGCATTAATTGAAGACCTAACTCACCATTTTCCGCGTCCTTAACATCATATCCTTCATCTTTTAGTGTCGCGGCTAAGACCTGACGAATGGGACCTTCATCATCGACGATTAGTACTCGTGCTCTATTCATATCTTCCATATTAATCCTCTTCCTGCTCGATCTTTTTTTTTCAGGCTTCGTTAGCCTGCGCTTTAGCTCCTTACAACTTACAGGAAGTAAGCCTTCAGTCTCTAAAGCTGGTCTGCCTCGCCTGCAAAAAAAATCCCATCGCAGGACCTATAATTGCTCGATCTTTTTTTTTCAGGCTTCGTTAGCCTGCGCTTGAGTTCAACCGTTCCTGATCTTGTAATAATATTTTAAACAGTTGAAACTTGCAAGCGTCCCGGTAGTATGACAGGCAACTCAATAACCATTTTAGTACCTTTTGGTTCGTTCCCTAGTGCTCTAATAAAACCGTCATGATCTTCAATAATACGTTTAACAATTGGTAAACCTAAACCCGTCCCGCCATCTTTGGTGGAGTAATAAGGTTCGAAGACTCTTTGCCTATCTTCTATTTCAATTCCATTTCCATTATCACTTACAGTTAAAGTAACTAACTTTAAACTTGAATTAAACTGTGTTTCTAGCTTAACAACCGCAATTTCACCTGTTCCTACCGCATGAATAGCATTATCCACTAAATTTCCTACAACACGTTTAATTTGCTCCGGATCCAACTTAAAATCAGGGAGAGTCAAATCGCTCTTGAATTCAATGTGATGCTGAGAATGAGCCGATCGATACAAGATCAAAGCTTCATCGATCACTTGATTCAATGAACCCATTACTTTTCGAGCTTCTGGCAATCGAGCAAATTGACTGAATTCATTAACCAAACGACGTAGTTCATCGGTTTGCTTAATAATCATTGTTGTGCATTCTAAAAAAGCGCTGTCAGAGACTTGTGTTCCAAATTTTCTCTGCAGTCGCTCTGCTGATAATTTTATAGGAGTAAGTGGGTTTTTAATTTCATGAGCAATTCGTCTGGCCACTTCTGTCCAGGCTGCAGCTCTCTGCGCATTTACGATGGGAGTTAAATCATCAAAAACGAGAATACGTCCGACATCCGATCCTTTTTCATCAAACAATGAACTTAAAGTAACTTGCATTGGAATATTTTGACCATTCACTGAAATAGTCACTTCTTTTTGAATGCTATCAAGGCCACGCTCTTTCATAGTCTTAAAAATTTCAAAGATCATTTTATAATTTTCACGGCCAAATAATTCTTTTGCTGGAAATCCAATAAGCTTTGGTGCTTCAATATTGAGAAGCTGACACGCTTTACGATTAAGAGTGGTTACAACACCGGTCTGATCCACTGATAATACCCCAGTGCTTACATTCGCCAACACCACTTCCACATAACGAGAATGTTTATTTAAATTTTCAAGAGTGATCTCTAAGTTCTCATGAGCCTCAGTCACTTCTCGTTCAGATTTCGCTAAATTCGTCGTCATTAAATTAAAGCTTTTAACAAGTTCAACAATTTCTTCAGAACCTGATATTACATTCACTTCTGAATAATCACCTTCAGCTACTCGACGCGTAGCTCTTCCTACCATAACTAACGGAATCGATAACTGCTTTGCTAAATAAAATCCAAACCAGGTTGCAGCTAATAAAATAACTAAAGTCATAAAAAATAAAATTATTGTATAAATAGATTTTAGTGGATATTCAAGCGGGTTCACGTCCCTAAAATCTTCATAGGCCGATGAAATATCATTCATCTTAGTTAACAATGAAAGGGGCACATAGCTAGAGACGACAATGGCTCCTCGCTCAGATCTTTCATCCACGGGAACAATGACTCGCACTAGATTGCCTTCACCAAATTGATGTATGGTGCTCGATTCAATTCGATTTTTAATCCCTTTTTTTAAAAATTCGAGGGACAATACTGGCAATCTTGAAATACGTTGCTCACTTGAGATCGCCACGATGCGCTCATCAAAAAGTGAAGGATAATACTCTAGCGCATCCAAATCAAACACCTGTCGCAGTTCTTTTAAGCGTTCTTTAATCTGGCGTGGAGAGGATAATCTCTGAACTTGTTGAGCCACTTCATTGGCAAAATGATAATTTCTTTTTTTAGCATTAAAGTAATAAGCATTTGTTACTTCTAATGAACCTTTTAAAACACCTGCCATTTTCACACTAAACCATTTATCAAAACTGGAATTAATATAAAAAACAGATATTAAAAACATCAAAACTGTTGGAATAAAACTAAAAGCCACAAAAGCCGCAATTAACTTGGCCTTTAAACTGCTTCCAATAATTCGACCTCTACGCTCAACAAAAACTTTTACGACATTTCTAAAAATTAAAAACAGAAGGAGTAGTAAAAGTATTATATTAAAATTAACGAGGCCAAAGAAAAAGATCGAATGAACAAATGGAAGTTCCTGACTAATTCCGAAAAGTTTAATTTGGAACCATGTTAGTAATAAAAAGAGAAATGAGATTAAGACAACAAAAACCATTTCTCGGCGGCGTTTTTTAAATTCTCCAGTACTAGGTACAGTTGTCTCTTGATTTGGATCTAAATCCAAAATTGAATCTTCTTGTTCATTCGTAGTTTGTTGAGCATTCTCAGATTTCTGATTTTTTTTTTGATCCAGACTCACCTTTAACTTTTCCTCGAGGATTCAATGCCAATTGTTTTTTTATTCTTGTTCTTTATTTCTGAAAGGGTCTTGAGCATTTCGAGCACCACTTCAGCTGCTTCGGCACCTTTATTTCCATTAGAGCCATTTACTCTCTCCCAAGCTTGCTCTTCGTTTTCAGTAGTCAAAACACCAAATCCAATTGGTTTTCCATATTCAAGCATAAGTTGAGTAACCCCTCGTTCGACACTCTGACAAACATAATCAAAATGAGCTGTATCTCCACGAATCACAGCTCCGAGGGTGACGATTCCATCACAACCCTGATCCAAAAGTGATTTAGCAGCGAGAGGAATTTCCACTGCTCCAGGTACTCGCACCGACCAAATCTGTGTTTCATTGAGTCCTGCCTTGTGAAGAGCATTAAAAGCACCTTTTTCTAATTCCAAAGTGATCTCACTATTAAATTTTGCTGTTACAATCCCGATTAACATAATGCACCCTTTTTATTTATTTACTCAGTTTGATCATTATTAAAATTCAATATTATAATTCACTTTTACTAAGAAACCCCATTTTTGTGACTGCTTCTCGTAGAATTTGCAAATTCAACTCACCGCTTTAGTGATGATCCGACTTTAATGCATCGACATCAACAATTTCTAAACCATAAGCCTTTAAACCAACCTTTTTCTCTGGGCGTCGTGATAGTAGCTTGATTTTATGCACACCAAGTGAGCGAAGTATTTGGGCTCCAATGCCATAATCTCTACCATCCATTAAGGACATACGATCACTAATGCCAATCATGGCTTTTATTTCATGCTCCATGTGTTTAATATGCTTATTTTGTTGTTCTCCCCTTAAAATCACTAAAACACCGGCATCCTCGGATTCAAGAATTTTTTTACGAGCCAAAGCTAACGAACTTTCTTGGTGCAACAAAACTGATAAAATATCCTTTGGAGTACTTTCTACATGCACTCGAACTAAAGTTGGACGATCACCTCGAATTTCGCCCTTTTGTAAAACAAGATGTTCTGCTCCATCAATATTTGAACGAAATACGCGGATTTTTAAAGATGCTTGAGTTGAATTAAGATTTATTGCTTCTCCAATCTCAGTCACAAGAGATTCATTGGCCAATCTATACTCAATAAGATCCACTATCGTACCAATTTTTAATCCATGTTTTTCAGCAAAAGCTCGTAAATCTGGAACTCGCGCCATTGTTCCATCAATATTCATAACTTCACAAATCACCGCCGCTGATGAGTGCCCTGCTAAACGTGCTAAATCCACACTTCCCTCGGTATGACCTGCACGTTTCAAAACACCTCCATCTTGAGCTTTGATTGGAAACACATGCCCAGGAGTATGAATATCGCTTGGCTTGGCATTCCTATGAGAGGCCACACGAATCGTATGAGCTCGATCTGCAGCAGATATTCCTGTAGAAACCCCACTAGAGGCTTCAATACTAACTGTAAATGCTGTTTTATTGGGTGTATAGTTTTCATCGTCTCTCACCATCAATGGAAGCTGTAAGCGCTCAACTTGTTCTCTAGAAAGAGCAAGACAAATGAGCCCTCGCGCATCAGAGGCCATAAAATTTATCATAGTTGGAGTAATAAAGTCTGCCGCACAAACTATATCTCCTTCGTTCTCACGGTCCTCATCATCAACGAGAATTACCATTTTCCCCATACGAATATCTTCAATCAACTCTTCCGTAGTATTAAACATGAATTCTCACTTTCGGTTTCAATATTACTCCTTAGCTGTAACACCCATGCTAGTAATCAAAAATCAGTTTTTATTTTAGAATCTATATTAGCCTCAGCTCTCTGAGTTAATATATGGCTAATAGCTTTAGAAAATGTATCCGGCTCAAATCCAATTTGATCGCCTACTTTATATTTTGTTAAATTAGTTCTTTTTTGTGTTTCTGGTATCAAGCAGACTTCAAGTTGTAAACCTTCAATAGAATTGACTGTCAAGCTTACGCCATTAATCGCAACACTGCCCTTTTTCCAGCAAAATTCTTTGAGATCAGGAGTTAATTCAATCCTCAAAATCCAATTGTCTCCTAAGGCTTCACTTTTAGTAACGAGAAGCATTTTTTCCATATGTCCTGTTACAAAGTGCCCATGTACACGAGAACCAAATGAAAGTGATCGCTCTAAATTTACAGGATAACTAAGCCAGAATTTGAAACTGGTATCTAATACTTTAAGTGTTTCAAAACCAAGGGTAAAGGTCATGGAATGGGAGTCAAATGATTCAAGGGTAAGACAAACTCCATTTATAGCAATACTATCACCAAGTTTGATGTCGTCAAAACTCAAAGGCCTGCGAAGAATTAACTCCAAGGCTTGATCTCGTGGACGAGTTTTTAGAATTGATTCTGTGGCTTCAATAATTCCAGAAAACATGCCTATGGGATAACTCTTACAAAGCTAAAGGTCAACACTATTACCCTTTTGAAGGCCCATACTAAAGCTCTGTGATCCAACGCTACTTTAGGGATGCTCAATGGCTGTTTAAGGTCCGCTTAAGGGCAGTAAAATCCATGAATGAAAGAGTTTTAATCAACTCAGCCTTACAATTTGAAAATCAGTCAAGGTGAGGAGCTATTGATAACAACAAAGGTTTAAAACTTTTTGAAATCGCTTCTTAATTCATTTTTTGGGGGCATTTCAATACGAGGAAAAATAAAAGGTCGAACACCAATCTCTTTGACTCTTCTCGTATCCATTGCAGATTGAATTTCCGTCTTGGGATTAGAACTCATCGGCAGACTTAACTCCTTGGCACTTTTGTTTTCACCACTTAATACAATAGGATCATCGACACCAAGATTCATTCCTGTTGCTGCTCTTAAATGGGCTAAAGCTAAATCTGAAGAACTCTTCTGAGAGAGTGCCGCCATATCTTCTATGGATATTACATTTAATTCATTTTCCTGAGGGTTTATTTTTGTACTAGAACTTGCCGATTCATTTTCAATAAAAGTTAACTTTTGATTGATTAATTGGTTTAAAGGACGAAGTGGAGAACGAGTAAATGAGGTGTTGGGAACTGTTCCCATCATATTTGTTGTATCGACTATCCCTCGATTCACTTCAGATTTTAGCCAATCTGGCATTTGATTGGGATCAAAACTCAATCGTTGGGCATTGACTTTAACAATGAATTCGATTTGAGATTTTGGCAAATTAACTACTTCAGATATTTCATCCACTGATTTTCCTTCATTGGCCATCAGAGCAGCACGTACAAACTTAACTGTATTTTGCCGCTCAATAATTTCTTCATGGGGAATTTTATCTTGAAAAATCTGAGCCACTTCAATTGATTTTTTCATAGAGCTTGATATTTTACTTAGAATCTCATCGGCCTCATCTATTTTTCTTTGCAAATCACACATTTTATTTTCAAGCATGATAGTCAGCTGATTAACTTGAACTTCTGTTCGATCACTCAAATCTTCAAAAACAGCAATTTTACTCTGTAAAATTTGGAGATTTCGACTCCACCTGGAGTCATCGGAATGCTCTCGTTTAATTCGCATCCAAATTAATACTAAACCTGAAAAAAATAGGAGCTGAACAATTGTAAAAAATAACACTCCGAGAAAACTCAATTAAGCCTCCTGCTCAATAGGGTCACTTCAAAACTGATCCCTTTAATTTGCACATTGAGCCTGCTCTAAAACCTATGATCCTTCTTTACTCTCTCGATTTGCTTGTGCAACTGACGAGAGGAGTTGGCCTCCGCGTTCATCTTGGTTGCGCGTCGGTTGACAGAGTTTTAGAAAAGGCTCTTAATTATAGACTCGCAAGTCTTCACTGAGACGCATAGTCCTAATTCTTAAAGGCAGACTAAAGTCTAAATAACTGACCATGATTAAAAAATTATATCATGGTCAGTTATTTTTCCTGTTAGTTTGGGGTGATTTTCAATCACCTCGTATTATGAAAAACTTCCCTTTGGTCAGTATTTTCATAATAAAAAAAGCATGGCGAGTGCATCTTTCACTCGCCACGCCAAAATACTAATTATAAAATCGTTAATCTTAAATCCTTAATCGTTATAAATTCGATTAGAACGCAAGACCTTTAAGACCGAGTTAATTTTTTCATTACTGATTAGTAAGTTAAAGAATAAACCATTGTTAGCAATATCCACGATATATTCTATTGCATTCCCATCCACATCAATCTTGAATTTATTAGCTCCCTCTAGTTTTTGGATTTTAATATTGGCCAGTTCTGGGATATTACCTTTTGCTAATTGATATTCAGCAATTCCAATACCGAGTGTGTTTTCTACTAATCGTTCCATTGGTCGAGCACCAAACTCAGCACTTCGACCAAAGGTCGCAATAAAATTTAAAGTGGCATCATCAACAGTAACTGTCCACTCAAAGACATCCTTAATTTTAGAAACTTTCTTACTCACTAAAATGTTGGCTAATTGATGGAACTCAGGATCTGTAAATGGTTTAAAGATACTGATCGCATCAAATCGATTTAAAAAACTCATTCGGAAACTCTTTCTTAAATCTTCCATCACAATAGATCTTAAATTAGGATTGTTTGGATCTTTTAAAATCACATCCGAAGCCGCATTGGTCGTCATTATAATGAATGCGCCACGAGCAAAAAGTGGTCTTTGATAGGCATCGTAGAAAACGCCCTCGTCCATCATAAAATAAAGCTGATCCAATACCTCAATCGAGGCCTTATCGATCTCTTCAAAAAGATAAACGGCATAAGGGTTATTAGTTAAATTTCTAGTCATAACTTCTTGAAAACTAGCAAAGCTTCTAACATCTTTGTAATTAGTCATATCAAGTGTGATCAACTTTAGTTGAGTAAAGTCAGCCATCTTCTTAGCTACATAACTCTTACCTGTTCCTGTGGGGCCAGCTAATAATACCGTTGCCACAGGTTTATCATCGGTTCTTCCAGCAACATAACCATTTTTTGCCAATCGAACTAAATCTTTCTTACCTTCAGCCACACCAACAACATCACCATTTAATTTTTCTTCTAAATTTTTAATGACGTTAAAATCTCGGTCAACCAACCATTGTGGCACTTGTGCTACAGCCATAACTGATCGCCGCACTTCCTCACGAGTGAAGATGTGATTGCCAAACTTCTTTCCATAAATTTTTGAAATTTTAAAACCTTGATTTGTTCCACTGGAATCAGAAACCAAACGTAAATTTAGTTTGTTAGTCCCAAAAAATGCAGTTCGTGTTCCTGTTGACATTTGACCCGTCAATTTGGTTATCGGAGCTGTGTTTTTGTTGTTATCATAAACTTCTAAATAATCATACCCATTTTCAAAATCAAAAAGATCAAATTCAACTTGAATTGCATCAAACTCTGGTAGCTCGATAATATAATCTTCATTTACTTTGCTTGGATAGGGGTGTTGAGACTCAACACTCACTTTTCTTAGCTCTGGCTTTGACTCACTCTTAGAACCAAAGTCTCGAATTAAGGTATTAAGCACAGATAAAGTTCTATCGGGCTCATTACGATTAGGTTGATAATAATCAATATTTTTCACAATAAATTGCAAATCTTTATCTGTTAAAATCAATGATGGATAAAGAACACTCATATATGTTTTTGCTAAATTGAACGCTTGAGCACTATCTACTGGAGGTAGAATGATTTTTTCTGCAAATGATTCTAAAACATAAGCGTTTCGCGAACGAATCATTTCATTGTATTCATATTTATCCATAAATGCAATGGAGCGAAGCTTTCCTGATGTAATGTTCGCCACATACTCTCGTTCAATTCCTGTCTCATCATTGGAGTGAGAGCCCAGTCCAACCAACATTCCCAAAGCATCTAAATAAATAATAACATTTTTACTTTCTGATGGCTCTAAAACTTTGTCAGCCCAGTATTGCTCAATATCACCAACATATTTATTTCCCGCTTCTACTTTACTAACATTAAGTTGTACATGCCACATATCAGTAGGGCATTTTGATCCCGGACGTGGTCCTGCCATGCGAGCATAGAGATACCAATATGCAATTGAGGGATCTCCAACAATTAAAACTGATTTATTTTGTTCTTCACCGCATACAACACTTTCAATCCTTTCAGCGATGGCATCAAAAGCATCGACATTCTTCATAAATGTGTTTGATTTTTTCCATGCTTCTGATACTGGAAAGGTCGCATTACCAGGGCCCATAATAAATCCAGAATCTTGTAAAACTCTAAGATCTGGCTCCAAAGCCAAACTGACTGAAAGACTTCCAATGGTCAGTATTCCTGCCCAAAACAGTTTACTTAGCTGTTTCAAAAACATATTTTCCCCCTTATTTAAAAATTGACGAAGCTAATGCCCGCTTAATTTTAATATATTTAATATAATCACTCTAAAAATGGTTGTCATAAAATCCTGTGTGATTCTAAAACTTAGAATTAGACTCGGAGACGCCCTATGTTTTAAAAGATAGGGTCGTACATATTCAAATAAAATAAACTTGATTGTCGCATTATAAAAAAAATCGAAAACTAATCGTCGTCGAACGATAAGAAGTAAGCCATCTATAAAAATAGAGCTCATAGATTGAGCTAGTATAGAGTTAAAAACCCCAAAACTAATAAAAAATAAAAATCGATGATGCCTACGAGTAATAAAATAAATTGGTCCACCCAAAAGTGATGCCAAAATCGTCATAAGAATATTGATAATAGATTGACGATGTACACGCTTTGAACCATCTGGTGCATTTACGATAAAACGACTCTCCTTAGCACCTGTCAAAGCTGAAATAATGGTTCTTGATCCCACCTCAGAAGCAGTTGTTATAGCTGTATTTACGATAGTTAATGAAACTATCATTGTACGATGTGTTGTCCAATAATCAAACCACTTGATCACTGGCATTGTTACCACAGGACAAATGCGTACAATAAAAATAGTAAAAAAAATAGAGACGATTCGCCGTCCCTGAGCCAACACTTGTGCCAAACCACCCCTCGCACAATTAAAACTAGTTTTTGCTGAATATGCTCAAAAAAACACCGCTGACTGGAGCAAACTAAACACCCATTAAAAGATAGTCTTTACTACTTCGCCTAGTCAAGATGCGCATTAAATTAATTAAAGACATGTTACAGCACAAAATAAGGGAAGCTACACTTTGCCCCAACACAATTTTTTCAACTAACGAAATGTGTTTATTTAGGGAGTTCATATCCATTCTTGTATCAAAATTAAAAATGAAGACACTGAAGAACATCCCTTGTATTGATACAAACTGGAAATCACATCTGTTTAATATAAGCTTCCAATTTCCTGTATTTATTCAGTTTTGTGATATGTTAAGTTAAAAATTATAACCTAAATAATACTCCAGGAACCTTTGTCCAAGTATTATTGTTACATTTAATTTTCAAAACCAGGATGACTAATAGCAACGATAAAATTTTGATGTAGAATCAGCCAAAATATGAAAAAACTTTTCTAAGGTTAAACATAACTTAGATTTCTGAATAAAAAAACGTGGCAAAACTTTCTATATTTACAGAAGGAGTTTTGTGCAAAGAAAACGGAGACTCATTATATGTTCCTAAGCTTTAAACGATTGAGATTAGCTATTTTATTTTTCTTATTATCTTTAACTTTACATACCCTCGGTACAACAAAAGACAACTGCCCTGAATCTTTTTTTCAATATTGGTCTCTATTTAGAACTTCTATAGAAAAAGATCGCATGAAAGATATTAAGTTTTTAAGTCGATTTCCGGTAACATTATCTAGTGCGGATGGAAAAGAAACAAAAGATTTAAGCCCAAATCAGTTTCAAAATATTTTTTACAAAATCTTAAGTGAAAAATGTGATGTTATGGAAAATAAAAATCAAAGACAATGGATTCTCAAATACAAAGAACTTCCGTCTAAATCATCTTTTTTTACTTGCACAAAAAAATGGGCTCAATTTTGCAACTTTGATTTTACACTTGAGAGTACTTCATGGCGACTTTCAAAAATTAGCACAACTCAAAAAAACTTATTAAAAAAATAAAATCCTTATACTCCATGAACCCAAATTAAATAAATTTAAAATAAAATTCTATTTAACTAGCTTGTTTTGCTTTTAACTCTTCAAGTTGTTTTTCAATTGTTTCCAATTTTTTTCGATCTTGAGTTTCTTTTTCGGTTAAATGCTCATTATAATCCATTAATAATTCGAATCCTGCACCAGACAAAGCTACGGTAATCACAAATGCTGTCAAACTAAACCCTAAAGCAATTCCAGCAACCTTTACAGGCTTAGTATGTTCTAAAATCATATTTTTATTCAAATCAGATAGTTTTATGTTTGAGTCATTTGCTAATTGCCTAACTACTGATTTTGCGTAATTTACAGTTGAAGGTGTTATCAAACCCTCTTGCGCTAAGCGGGAAACATAAAATGCTACACTATCTCTAGAAAGTCCCATACCCTCCAACTGTCCTAAAATTGGCTGGTTAGGATTCATTTCAGCAACTATGTTATCTAAAATGATTTTCCCTTCAACCAATCTTCCTCTTATGTCATTAGCTCTTGCAGGTGAAACCATTTGTAAAATAATTATTAAAACCATAAACATTCTATAGTTAACATTCATCATATAAACTCCTTCAAAATATTGGTACAAAATATTTTGGCACCCAATGCACCAAGATGATGTGAAGATTATCAAATTAATTAATTTAAAAATAGATGTTATAATTTTGACATGAGACAAGAATTGTCACTTCCAAAGCCGAATTGAATCAGGTTAAATCACACCGAAGGAAAACACTATAATGGTTATTAAATTTCTGAACCAGCATTAAACAAATGTACTTTATCCTTATAATCAACTAATGCTAGAAAGTACTTTGAATTATATTTTTCGGCTAAAACAGCAGCCACTCGTAAGAATCTTTGTTTTTGACGCCTAGGCCATCGCAATAAATAAAAGTCAGGAGAACGCACTGACTTAACTTCAACATAAATTAAATGATCACTCCCTTGAAAAATTAAATCGAATTCAACACCAAATAGTTTTTTTCTATGAAGTAAAAGTTGATATCCTTGTTTTAGAAAGTGTTCATAAACTTTTTGCTCCGCATATTCCCCTCTTGCACGAGCCGAGTTTGAATCTTTTTTATTAATTTCAAATGAACTGATATTCTGTCGCCTCATTTTTATATTTTTTGCATCCATAATTGTAATTGTCCTTATGCGTATCCTACCTTGGCTAAAACCTGCAAAAATTCTTCCATAGCTCTAAAAGCATCAATTTCTAAATAAGAACTCTTTTGACCGAATTTCGCACTTTATAAACGAATCATGGACAAAAAAATTTCATTACCATTATTATTTACTGTGGATGAAATGAGCTTTAATTTGTAACCATGCTAGTCAGAGGACGACTCTATATCTCAAACTTCCTTACGCGATTAAATTAGAATAATTTTCATTCAGATGATAAACAAAAGAAAAAGCAAAGAGACACAATAAAACTAAATTCCGATCAAATAGACAACGAATAATGTTTATAAAATCAATACACTATCCGTAATCCATTTTCACTCGTCCATCGTGTTCTAACCTATTTGTTATAAGCATGGTTTTGATATTGCAAAATATCTTTATGAACGAATTTTAACTTTTTTTTAAAAGCAAGACCTATCTGAATAGTCAGGTGTATCACCTGATATATTGGAAAAAACACCTAATATTTCAGATTTGCTTTAAACTTTATAGAAGAGAATATCAAAATATGGGTTGATATGAAAAAAATAACTGATTTTGGAACTCGATTAGAAAAATTATGCAAAGAAAGAGGCATTTCAATCAATGAATTGGCACGACGATTATCTATAAGTTCTAAAACGGTACATGAATGGGTTGGTAAATCTGGTCGCTTACCCAGAAACCCAGAACATTTAAGAAAATTATCAATTTTTTTCTCTGTTAGCATTGAATTTCTCCTTTTTGGAAAAGAAAAGGATTTAATTTTTTTTGATTCAATCTTTTTGAGAAGTGATATGCACACTGGATATTATGAAATTACAATTAAAAGAATCACGCCAAACTCTTTGGGATAAGGAATTCAATTATGAATATTTTAATCGCCGATGAAAATATTGATTATCATACTCACTATGCTTCGCTTTTGGATCGAAAACATCATATTTTTTTTGTATCAGATGGTAGTCAAGCGATACAAATTCTTTTAAAAAATAAAATTGATTTACTTGTAACTGATTATAGAATGCCTAAACTCAATGGTCTCCAAATATTAGAGTATCTTTCAATAAACAAAATTTTAATTTCAACGGCTCTTTTAATTAGTGATTCTCTGCCTTCTAATTTTGAGCTTACCAAATTAAAAAAGGATCTAAACTTTCAATTTAATTTTTTTATTGCTGAAAAAGATGACGATGGCTTTGATCAAATTAAACTTCTTCAGTCTAAATAATAATTAGCAGTGTTAAAAACAAGATACAATACTCGCGGACGCCACCGAATAATCGTCGGTGAACGCGACTTGGTCCTAGTGACTTAATCGCCTTGCGGTGAACTTCTGTTGCATAGCCTTTATGTTTTTCAAATCCATAACCTGGATATTCCTTAGATAAATTCTGCATAAGGTGATCTCTGGCTACTTTAGCACAAATTGCAGCAGCAGAGATTGGAGTCGCCCGAAGGTCTCCCTTTATTAGAGGTGTTTGAGAAAAACCCTTCATTCCAGGGATAGTAAACTTTCCATCAACGAGAATATGCCCGGATTTCACTCCCAAACCCTCGACCGCTCGTTTCATGGCCAGTAAAGAAGCTTGAAAAATATTGAGCTTCTCGATTTCTTCTTCGCTCGCCCAAGCAATACAAATTTTATGATGTTTTAGAATTTCAATAGAAAGCTTATTTCGTTTGGCCTCAGTTAAAAGTTTTGAATCAGTCAGTTCAGATTCAAAGGCCTCACTCATTAGTATGGCGGCTCCAGCATAAACTGGGCCAGCTAAACAGCCACGCCCAACTTCATCAACCCCAATTACTGGGGCTGGCTCATAAATTTTCCAATTTATTTTTTCTAAATTCAAAAATGCTCCCTAAATCATTAATTATTGGAGCACTACTCTTAAACTTGTGGCGCCGCAGAGTCAGCTGTTTCACTATTTGAAGATGATTCTGGATTCACAAGGTTAAATTTAATTTTTGCTGCTTTACCTTTAAGATCACGAAGATAAAACAGTCGAGCTCTTCGCACTTTTCCATGGCTGACGACCTCAATTTTATCAATAGAGGGGCTCAAGAATGGAAATGTTCTTTCAACACCAATACCAGCAGAGATTTTACGAACAGTAAAACTTCGACCAGCACCAGAGTTTTGTACTTTGGTAACAATACCCTTATATACCTGAATACGTTCTTTATCGCCTTCTTTTACTTTCATGTGAACATTGACGGTGTCACCTGAGCTGAACGCAGGGTGATTAGTTTTCTTGTTTAAAAGTGATATTTTTCTAACTAGTTCGCTCATAGACTTCCCCAATCTGATGTTTTAATACTCAAAAGAGGTCAAGGACTACCACGGTCCCATTAATCGGTCAAGACAGATACTTGCAGCAGATCTAACAGAAAGGTGGCGATAATCTTCCGGCGGAGCCCCTCGAATAGACTCTAATATTCCATCACAAGACTGCATAAACTCAGTGGTTAAGCCAAAACCTGTCCCTAAAACTAAAAAAATTGGTTTTTTTTCCTCATGCATAACCTTTTTTAAGCTTGAAAATGTAAAAGGGGCCACTCCCTCTATCGAACGAGCATGGGTTGCAATTTTTAGGCATGGCACCCCCCAATCATTAACCGCTGCCTCAAGAGTTGGCGCTGTAAATACATCAGTTAGAGCTGTGCGTCGTTTTGGATTATAACTGGAACCTGTACCTACACGCCAGTGATCTAAAACTCGGTCTACAAACATCAGCTGTTCCTGCATGGGATGAATAATGTAGTAGCGCTCAACACCATAAACCTTCGAAGCCCTGGCAATATCATGGATATCAAAGTTAGTCACATTCGTGGCAACGACCTTACCCGTTCGATCCTTGATAGGATAATGAACCAAACCGACTGCCATTCGTGGAACATAGGGAACTTCCATAACTCTCCCAAATTAGTAAATGAATTCAACTATTTTTAAATCGAAGATGGGTTATAATTTTTATTTGGAGTTTCTACGCGCTAATCCCACGAAGGTCAATACTCTGACCATATCTATATTTTTCAGGCAAATACTAGCCGAGGATACGATGACTAGGAATCTCTTTCAAATACACTCTTAGAAATAATATCTCCACTCCATAAAACCTCCCGAAATATCCTTAAATGAGCCCAACAAACTATTTGCTGGACCATGAAAAAACTCACCACCTATCATCAGCTTCGAATTATCATTTAAGCTGTATGAGATTTTTGGACGAACAACACTTTCCTTATTCTTTTCCCAAGATAAAAAACTAGTTTCTAATTCTAAAGTCTCATTCAGTAATTTATAACTAGGCCTAAAACTCCAGCCATAATCGTTCTCAAATTGTTGTTGCGATATTCTGTTTTCAATATCAATAAGTGATTGGAGCTGTGGATCTTGATATGTAGAAAAATGATAAATATGTTTATATAAAATCTGCAAGTTGATATTAAGATTTTCAATAATAGTTCGATCAGCACCAATAACCGCAAATAGCTGAGGATTTTGAATAAAGGGATTATTTCCTTTTTTATCTTCTGTTTGAGTGTAGGCGATCTCTCCGCGGAAGGCGGTGTTCTCTGCATTAAATGCAAAATCACCTCCCAACATCTGAATTTCATGATAAGCGAGATCCACATTAATCATATTTGGGATGATATTGGGCTCTAAACTTGGTCCAATATCAGGAGTTTTAGAAATTCCCTTAAAATAACTCAATGATCCATCAAACCCTTCATTTGAATAATCCCATTTCAATCCAAATTGTTTATTTGCATTCGGAGGGTTTATTTCATGAATTAGGATCCCAGGAATTGCTCTCATCGGATACACAGGAAATCGCCACTCTGGTTGCCATAGAGCTATTAATTTGGAAGAATCCCAATGATAGGTTAACATCGTGCTCAATAAGCCCACGCGTTGCTCTTCATCCTCCACGGTTAGAACTTTCATATTTTTCACCGTAAAAACATCGGTCGGATTCACTTTATCAGCCCGTCCCCAGATATTTATTTGTCGTCCAATTTTGATATCAAAATTAGATATTGATTTTTGCCAGTACCATTCTCGAATTTCCGAATAAATTTTTTGTTCTTTTTCAAAGGAAGAGTTCTCTCGGTTAAGTGTACTTTCCTGTTGTGACTGAATAAACCCTTCAAAATGAATGGGAAATGATTCAAAATCTTGAGGATGCAGAGTAAGCCAAAATGAACTCATTGGATAGTTTATACTATTTGAGAACGACTTATCTTTTTCCCAATAACCTAAATGAAAAGAAGGAGTCAGCCCCCATTTTTCCTTAAACGAATCCGATTTATCTGCAAAACTACTACCAACTGAAGATGACACAGCATCCTCCGCCTTGGATGGACTGTAGAAAAAGAACAATGATAAACTGATTAGTGTTAGAAACTGTTTGAAAGGTATCATATTCGAGGCGTTGAACTTGAACGAGCGAGTCGTACACCAAGTACGGCGCAGCGAAGCGAAAGTGAAAACAACGAAGAAGGTGGTACTTCTCAAACAACTTCTTAGAATAAATTGAAATAGAGACATAATCTTCACTCCTGTCACAGATTTATTTTTCGAGAAATCGAGTGGTGAATTTATCATCGCTCACCCCCACATTGGCTTTAAAATTTTTAAATTCTAATATTGTTTTATGATTAGTTTGAACATTTTCTGCTGATAATATCATTGGTTGCCACTTGTTATTTTTTTCATCAACCTTTTCAATTTTTTGCGCTGAAAGTTTTTTCAAAAGTTGACTGCTGAGATCATACATTTCAACTTTAACTGCAACAAAACTTTCTTTTTCAATCCAAGCCACTCTTTTGGAATATCCACTAGCCTCTGCTATCTCATTATTTTTGGGAATACTTTCAAGAATGTAGCAGTCTTTGTTGTCAATTTTTTCTTCTTTAATGAGTTTATGTAGCCAATCTTCGGGCCTATGACCAATAACATCCCCATAACTAAAATCAGTCCCAACAAAGGAATCTCTCTTATTGCTCGCTTGAAGTCTTCGCACCTTTTTCATAGCAGGAAGATAAATCCACATATCATCTTCTTTCTTTGAATGCTCAATCAATAAATTTTTAATTCCCTTCACGTCAGAGGGGGATTTGAAGGTTACCACTCTCATATTATCTTGAGTGTCAGGAATAAGTTTGGTTTCTCCCGTCGTTTCACGAACACGTTCCTGTCCTGATGCATTGATCAACCGAAATATTGAATCTGAAACAGAATCAGAAACTTTCGATGTATTATAACTTTTGATCGAAATTTCCTCAGCAGTTAAGGCTTTTAATGCCGATATTGTTACCACCTTCTGAGCTTGGTTATTTTTAGTAGACGTTTCTGCAAAACTAGTACTATTTAGTAAAACGACACCAATAGAAAGGCTTCCACAGAGCAGGAAAAGTTTCATTTTTTTAATTTCAACCGTCATTTTATGGTTATTTAGTTTTTTAATTTTTTCTTGCTTCATAGAGCCATCTCCTCTTTTACTTTAATATTTAATGTTTTTTCTTCTATTGAATTTTCAAATATAAAACGTGGTCGAAATTGAAATATAAGACTTGGAAACAACGTTAATGCTGTGAGTGAACTGATCAACATTGCTGTCGCTATTAAAAAACCCATCCATAAATGAATCATAAAACCAAAGGATAGCATTAAGACTCCAAACCCTCCTGCCACAGCGGATGAAACAAATAGTGTGGCCTTACCAGAAGACTTAAAGGCATTTTTAATGGCTTCTTTTTCATTATTGGATTTTCGTAATTCTTCGCGCATGCGGTAACTCATATATATTCCGTAATCTGCGCCAATACCTACTGCCATAGCCGAAACCAGAGCCGTCGCAATTTGTAATGGTATCCCTAAGATTCCCATAATTCCAAAATTAACTAAGACCGCAGCAATTAAGGGAACCAAAATAAGAACTCCTGCCAGCAATGATCGAAACACAAGTGAAGAAATAATAAACACCGCAGCCATAATTTGCAGAATATTGAGTACTTTTTCATGAATCATAATCTCATTGAGTGCAGAACCTGCTAATACTCCCCCTCCGATATTCACGGAGACATCCCCTGGCAAAAACTCCTTCGCCTTCTGTTGAATATCTACGACGAGTTGATTAATCAGTGCTGAATTATCTTTTTTATAAAATATAGAGATCAAGGCTCTTTGATAATCATTATCCACATAATTATCAAAATCACCGGGCTCGCCAGAATTAGAATAGAGAAATAAATACTGTCCTACTAAATCTTGACTATCAGGAATGGAATAAAAATTTGATTTATCAGCGTTCATTGATTGATTCATTTTTTTTATAAAATCAACAATGGAAAGTGTTTTACCAACATTCTTATCAGATTCAATAAATTTTTGTAGTTTTTCCATCCCTTTTAAAACATCAGGTCTTTTAATCGAGTCCTGACTTGAACCTTCCAAATACACATAAAGAGGGTTCGTTCCAGCGAGTTTTGAATTCATATAATCATCATTGATTCGCGCTGGAAGCTTTCCGTAAAAATAACCTTTTTGTGAATTATCAATTTTTAAATAATAGCCACCTAAAGAAAGAATCGTAATGAGAATGGCTGAAAAGAGATAAACAGTTTTTCTTTTATACATGGACAATTGATAAAATCTGTCTACGATTTTATCCCAAAAGGATTCTGATTTTTCTCTTTGGAGTTCTCTTTCTTTTGGAGGGGGCAACATCACACGTAAGGCTGGGATAAAAGTCATTTCAAGTACTAGAGCACTTAAAACTCCCATTCCAGTGAATATACCAAAGGTGCGAATTGATTTAATTTCAAAAATCATGAGTGAGAAAAATCCAAGCGCAGCAACGAAACAAGCGATGAGCATCACAGGTCCAACTTTAGTGAGTGAATTAAGAACCGCCAGGCTTGTTAATTCTTCAGTGCTGGCTTGAGGTAGACGACTTTTTACCAGGGCATATTCTTCGTAAAATCGTTTTAAAATTTGGACTGCATGTCCAGCGGCAATGGCTAAAATAAGGATCGGTGTTGAAGCATTAAAAACATCCAAGGGTTCTCCCATGAGACCAAGCATACCAACCGCCCAAATCACCGCAAGCATGGCTGTCACAAGAGGTAAAAAAAGTGCTTGTAAGGTTCGAAAGGCTTCGTAGTGGATCAAACCGATAATTAAAACGGCTAAGGGAAATAAAAAGCCCATTCTCTCAGAGAATTTTTCAAGTAGAGAAAGAAATACTGGCGTTCCAGAAAATCGGATCTCAACGGAATCATCTCTTTCAGGGGCAACGGCCTTAAGTGCTGCTGCTTCAATTTCTTGAAAGCCTTTTTCTGATTTTTTAAATTCCGCTAAAATTTGGGCTGTAGAGCCATCTTCAGATACAACCAATCCTTTATAAATTGGGTTTTTTTCAATATTTCTTTTCAATTCTTGCATTTCTTCATTGGACTGTGGAATTTTCTCTAAAAGAGGTTTAACAATCATACCCTCTTCATTTCCAAAAATATTTTTTGTTTTCCGAGCAGAAAGACTCAGAATATTGTTTCTAACGAAATGTGGAGAGTTTTGAAGATTTTGAGTAATACGTGCAATTTTTCCTAAGGTTTTTTCTGTATAAATAGAACCACTTTTAGCTTCAATACCAATTAAGATAATATATTTATTTCCAAATATTTTTTCAATGGTATTGCCTGTGACAATATAAGGATGTGTTTGAGGAAGAATCGAATCCGTATCAATGATGACTCTGAGGGAGCGCAGTTGAAATAAAAGAAATAGAGTGGTCACTATGGTCATAAAAATAACGGCTTTTCTGTACTCGATGATCTTTTGTATAAATCGTTGCATTGTCTATAATCCTCTCTGAAGTTTTATTTTGGGTCTCTTCTTGTTCTGTCATTCGTGAACTTATTGCTAAAAACTATAAAATCACTTATACTGAGCAAGAAGTCCTATGTTTACAGTTATAACATTGAATGTAACACATGTAAACATCTAATGTTAACAATACTAACATGGTGTGATTATGATACAAAAAAAGAACCGAACAAAATCGACAAAAAAACCAACTAAACAGTCAAAAAATATTGAAGTTTCAGATAGTTATCATCATGGCCAGCTAAAGGAAACACTACTTCAAACAGCACTGAAACTTTTAAAAACAAAATCTCCAAATGAGATTTCATTAAGAGAATTATCACGAGCCGCCGGAGTGTCTGGGACAGCTCCTTATCGACATTTTAAAGATAAAAACGAATTATTAGCCGCCATTAGCCAACAAGGGTTTGAGCTCATGTCAAAATATATGATTGAAGCCATGGAAAATGCGGGCCAAGACCCTTTAAAAATGTTTTATGAATGTGGTTTAGCTTATTTTAAAATGGGACTAGAGCATCAACAGCATTTTAAATTAATGGTCAACTCAGAGATTATTCCTTGCAAAGATTATCCTGAGTTACTTCAGTCTTCTGGAAAAGCCTTCTTGCTTGTAAAACAAATGGTCGAATTTTGCCAAAACAAAGGCCTCATTGGTAAGGGCGATTCCAGTACAAAAGCTCTCCACTGTTGGTCTGTTGTTAATGGCTTTACGGCTCTCTATGCTGAAGAACGTCTCGATTGGATTGGTGTGACACCAGAAAATGCTGAGTGCGCTATAAAAAGTTTGCTATCACAATTTTTAATTGGAACAGAAAAACCACTTGAATCATCAGATTTTGGTTTTAAACCTTTCGAAACAGTTGAATCTATGGAAATTAAAAAAATAATGGATCAACTTTCTATGGTCCCCAAATGATTCATTAACCCTCCATCCTAATACATTCAAAACTTTAATTTCAGTATTTAATACTCTCCTTGATTACACTATCAAATTGATGGCTTGAAGTTTATCCTTCCCAACGAAATAATCAATTTAGCGGCTCAAAAAGGAATTGAAATTTTCCACACTGTAATTTACATATCACCATTTCCAGATGCTTTACAAAAACCTTGGTGAGATTTTAGTAAAATCACCACATTGATGAACTGTGATTTTTGTAATGTTGCTTAAATGAGATGACCTCTAACCACTCAGACTGAATGGACTACGTCAAAGATTGGATTTTTCCATGAAATCAATAAGGAATTTATTAAAATCGAGCACTGATTTTTCTGAAGTAGAATAATTCCAATTATTCACATCTTTTAAAATAGCTTCAATTAACAAATCAAAGATTCTTACTCTTTCACTTAAACTTTTGCCTTCAAGCCTTTGTCCCAGAAATGATTTTGTGAGAGATGATATTTCATATTCATCAAACGTTTTATTTGTGTCGAAACTTTTTTTATTTAAGGAGTAATCTCTTGCTTCAAGCTTTGCATTTGTATTTACATCTGAATCAATGATTTCATTTGGATCTTCAAGTGCAATTCTCATAGACTTTAAATTACCAAGGATAACCACTACCCATGTATCAGCCACCAGTTCTGAATAAGCTTTTAAGGTGTTTAATGGTATTTTTAAATTTGCTAGTTTCGCCTCTAGTTCATCATATCTGTTTTTAGCATTTTTAAGTTCAATTAAATCTTGCTGCCAATCATGAGCTTTGTTCAACTCACCCATTTTAATATAGTTTTCGATCATAGTGGGTATGGCATGGATATCATAATTATAATGCTTCATGAGACCAACAGTTAAACTAGCATATTCATTATAATACATTAAATATTGGTAAATCAGATCTGATTTTTGCATCATAATCGTATTAAAAATTGCGTGTCCATATTCATGCAGTAATTCACCTAACTCTCTTTCAATACTATTAGGGGAGTCAGTTCTAACATTTGAATAAATAGTGTTGTTCCAACTTTCAAAGCGTCCCATTTCTCCACTCGATTCAATGACTAAGGATAAGTCTGTAGGAACGGAATAATTGATATTTTTCAGTAACTCTTCAGATTTTTTAATCCAATTTTTGACGTGGTTAATCTGACTCTCCTCGAGTGAATTTGAAATTATCTTCTTAATTGTTGATTTCTTTTCTGCTAGTATATTACTCGGACTGGTAGTTTTAGAATAAACTGGCTTATTCAAATCAAACACTAGAATCAATAAAACAAAAATCATAAATTTTAAAAATGGTATTTTTAACATAATTAAATAACTCCAATTAAGACTATATAAAGAACCTATAAATTTAAATCTAATTAGTATTTAGTATACTTTATTTATGATCTTGGATCCACTGAGTTCCTCTGAGAATTATTAAAATAGATGTTCTTATTTTGTACAGTATGACTATTTTTGTTACCACACTTTTTTGCGAAACTAAAATTGTCACTTATTGTAGTTACTAAGTGATTATTTTTTAATTTATCAGAACTCCTCAGTAGCAAAATAAATAGAATGTATTTATAATAATTAAAATATTTTCCATATCCATAGGATTAAAGATGACATGCAAGGAGATAAGAGTGAAAGTTTTTTTACTTCCATTATTAGTATTGATGATTCATCCTATAGTCCAGGCATCTGCTATCAGTTGTGTTAATATCTTTAATATAAACGATAGTTCTATTACATCACCTCAAAATACTCTTGAATCTCATTTTGAATATAAATCGAATACGGGTAGAATTGTTAAATTTAAAATTCAAACACAAGATCCTAAAATTTCAGAAATTGAAATTAATCAAATTTATAAAACCTATTCAGATCTAGTTAAATTATTAGAAGGCACACAATTAGTTCCAGATCAATTAACCATTAATTTAACTTACAATAATCAAACTGGATTAGATGCTATTCTTAACGGGGGATCCAGTTATTCATCAATTACAAAGACAGTAACGATTCCTTATCTCTATAGTACGGTGATTAATGATAAATTAATAACTCAGTCGGCTCTAACGACTAAAGGCATTCAAGTGCATGAATTTGGTCATGCATTTTTAGATACTCTATTAAGTACAACGAGTCAATTTTGGCAAAGTTTACACCAAGATATTATTAACTTGTATAAAGAAAAACGTAAGAATAATGCAATTGGAACTGAAGCTTATTCAATATTAAAGAATCACTTATCTGAAATTCAATATAAAAAATATCAAGAGTTTTGGCAAACTATGATGAAATCAAGTGGTCCTGTAACTCAACTAGATTTGGAACTTCAAAAAACTCTAAATTTTTTTCCAATAAATGAAAGTAGAAAGTTAGAGTTACAAAACCAAATCAAATTAGCACAAACTGAATTTAATTCTAGATGGATGGAACTCAACTCATTTATTGAATCTTGCCTCGGAAAAGAGTTATATTTAGTCTATTTTAAGATGAAAGTGATAGAAGGTCAGGAAAATCAAAGACTAAATGCCATTGAAAAAACAATAATGAATAGAATAAGTTTAGAGGTACCTTATGATGAATTTTGGGCTGATTTACTTTCGGTAGTTTATTTAAATGATCCTTTAGCACTAACTAAACCTTTCATTTTTACCAAAGAACAGCAGGGAAATTTGAATCGTAGTTTTAATAAAAAGCTAACCCTCGAAGACTTTAGCTCAGAAGCAAGCAGTAATTCAATAGGTATAATTGGTCAAACCTTAGATCCTTTAGGAAATAGTTATGAAACGCAAACTCCACCCGCAAATTTAAATTTGAGTTCTCATTCATCAATATACGAGGCCCTTGATTTAGTTAAATACCATGTCTGGGTTAATTATATAAGTAATCCTAAATATAACCGTGATATTAAAAAATTGTTAAGAACCATAGCTATATCGATAAATAAGGAAATCCAATCACGCACCGAATCCTCTGATTTAAATAATATCTCACTTAGATCTATGAATGAGAGGTTAATAAAACTTATTGATAAAGAATTTAATGAATGGGATATCTGATAAAACCCCAACCATAACAATAAAAGCTATTTATCCATGAGGAACTAAATAACTTTAAGGTGTAAAAGTTCTATCTTGAAATCTTCCAGTGTTTGTTGCTCTAAACCAAAAGCAGCTAAATCTCTATCTGAAAGCACATTCATTCGCTCAAGACCTTTTAACCATGATTTTCTCTTTACTGATTGATTAGATATATAGTGTTGAAAAAGATCAGTTCGTTTTTTAAATGTGATTAATACACTAAGCATCCAACGGTCTTCTTCTATCTGTTTATGATTTCCAGATAATAATAAATCAGGAACATCCCAATCTTTCCAAACTCTTGGTCTAGTAAAGCAAGGGGCCTCTAATAAACCATCCTTTGCAAAACTATCTTCACGAGAAGAACTCTCATGCCCAAGAACACCCTCAAGCTGGCGTCCAATTGCATCAATCATTACAAGAGCACCAAGCTCCCCACCACTGAGTACATAGTCTCCAATTGATACCTCTTCAAACCCGTAGTGTTTTATTAATCTTTGATCCACACCTGCATAACGACCACAAAGAAGTAATAGATGTTTTTCTTTGGCTAACTCCATAACAAAGTTATGATCCAGTTTTCTTCCTTGAGGAGAGAGAAATATCATACGAGGTTTTGATTTCGTCACTTGTTCTATTAATGGTGTTAGTTGATTTTCTCTAGAGCTCTCTTCTTCCAAGTTAAGAGAAGAGTCAAGGATGCTCTCTAGACACATTGAGAGTGGCTCTGCCATCAGTACCATTCCATCACCCCCACCAAATGGGCGATCATCCACTGTTTTATGCAGATCTGTCGTCCAGGCTCTAGGAGTCATTACCTCTACATTTATTTTCCCATCTACAACTGCCTGACCAACCACTCCAACTTTGGTCACATCGCGAATTAAATCAGGAAATAATGTTATTACGGAAAACTGCATGTGCCTTCTTTTATTATTTATTTTATTTTTTGAAACTTCAACTTGGTGTTAGTGCAAGTTCATACATTGAATTAGAACTTAATAGTCCTTTGAATTTCAATTAACCCATCTGGCAGCTTCATGTGAACTTCACCTTTTTCAAATTCAATGGATTCTAAAAAATCTGCCACTAAGGGAATTTCAATTTTGTCTTTATCAATTTGAATAATAATTAAATCTTGAATCGTATTACTTCCAAATCCAACTATTTCACCAAGGTGGCGCCCCTGATCAAAGACCTTAAAGCCCTCAATTTCTGTAAGATAAAATGAGCTATCGCCTGTGTCTGAAACAAAAAGACTGGCACTTACAAAGACTAATTGTGCTCTTATTTTTTCAGCGGAGGTACGATCAGAAACACCTTCTAGAGTAGCAAGAAAGCCTTCTTTATGGGGACGATGAGATAAAACTTTATAAGTATTTCTTTGCCCTTTTGGGTCCTCTAAAATAACTTCAGTTAAATTATTTATCCATGAAATATCTTTAGAAAAAACGTGAATAAACACTTCACCTTTTAAGCCATGAATTCCAGTAATTTTTCCAATTTTGCGAAATGATAAAGTCTCTATTCTACAATCTCTAAAACGCTACGTTTATTCATTTTTGCGCTGGCTGCGGTAAGAATTGTTCGCATTGCTCTTGCTGTTTTACCTTGTTTACCAATAACTTTCCCAAGATCTTGCTTAGCTACTTTGAGTTCCACGACCGTTGTTTGTTCACCGATCACTTCTTTCACATCAACTTGATCAGGATAATCCACAAGAGATTTAACCATAAACTCAACAATATCTTTTAGCCCTGAACTCATACAACTTCCCTCACTGTATAATAGCTTTAGTTCCTAATTAATGAACACCTTAAAAGGATCACAACTATAAGTTCAATACGAAAATGAGAATGAATCAAGAACAAATTACTTCTGAGTTTGCTTCATTAAATATGCAACCCTAGCCGTTGGTTTAGCACCTTTTTTGATCCAATCATTAATTTTAGTCAGGTCAATATGAATACTTTCCTGCTGAACACCCACCTTAGGTATGTAATATCCTAGATTATCTAGATACTTACCTGTAACATAACGGCGTGAATCAGCTACCATCAAACGATACTTAGGCTTATGTTTAGAACCACATCGGGCCAAACGAATCACAACTGCCATTGAAATTTCTCCTCAAAATCAAAATTAGTCGGAAATAGTTTCTATCGAAAAAATATCTCTTAATCAATACTAATTCCTCTGCCAGCGGCAAGAATTACCGACAAAGGATTGAAAACGCAAGAAAAACTTAGAGATCACTTTGAATTATTTATGATTAGCTTAAAAGAACATAGAATTGAGTAATAAACCAAGATGAGTCATCAATTTGAGATTTATCTTAAGTATTCAATTTTAAGTTGAAGTGCAGCTTTATGCCTTAAACTATTGCAATTAATTCATTAAATGGAATCGACCTTCGCCAGAAATTAGGTTCAGAGTTGTTTTATGAAAAAAATCTGATCCTAGGAGTATAAGAGTCTACTTTAAAATCCAAAAGGTGATTTACCACCCATTCCGCCTTTTCCCATACCCATCTTCATCATTTGACCCATCATTTTCTTAGCATCTTCAAATTGTTTGATAAATCGATTCACATCTTTTACTTCTGTTCCACTGCCATTAGCAATCCGTAGTCTTCTGGAACCATTCAAAATTTTATGATTCCGCCGTTCCTCTGAAGTCATAGAACGAATGATGGCTTCAATCTTCTTAATTTCCTTATCGGGAGGAGCCATATCTTTCATTTGCTTTGTCAGCTGACCCATACCGGGAATAAACTTTAATATTCCCTCGAATCCACCCAACTTTTTTAACTGTTGGATTTGTTTTAAAAAATCCTCAACAGTAAATTCATTGCGCATCATTTTACGTGTGGATTCTTCAGCCTCTTTAACATCAATGACTTCTTGAGCTTTTTCTACAAGTGTCAGTACATCACCCATATCTAATATCCGAGATGCTAAACGATCTGGATGAAAAACCTCTAATGCCGCTACCTTTTCTCCCATCCCTAGAAACTTAATTGGAATTCCAGTCACTTCTCGAATACTCAGGGCTGCACCACCGCGAGCATCCCCATCTACTTTTGTTAATATAAGTCCTGTTAAACCGAGTCGACTATGAAAGCCTTCTGCCACATTCACCGATTGCTGACCTAACATCGCATCGGCCACAAGTAAAATCTCATGTGGAGCCCAAACACTTTTAATTCTCTCTAGCTCCGACATCAAATCATCATCAATTTGTAAGCGCCCTGCCGTATCAACAATGACCACATCTAGATTTTCAGTGGCAGCCCAAGACTTTGCATTAGCAACAATGTCCTCTGGTTTTTGGCCCAAAGTGCTTGGATAAACAGGAATGTTATTTTGCTTTCCAAGCGTTTGTAACTGATCAATCGCTGCAGGTCGATATATATCAGCTGGAACAAGCCCCACTTTTTTATTGAATTTCTGACGTATAAATAAAGACAATTTAGCACATGAAGTGGTTTTTCCAGCCCCTTGAAGCCCAACGAGAAAAATAACCGCAGGTTTTTGGCGTAACTGAATATCTACGGCTTCCGTCCCAAGAACTTTAACTAATTCATCATGAACGATTTTTACAAATTGTTGGCCAGGATTAACCCCCTGAAGCACCTCAGCGCCAAGAGCTTGAGTCTTAACCCGATCAATAAAACTTTTAACAACTTTAAAGTTTACATCCGCTTCTAAGAGACTCATCCGAATTTCTTTGATCGCCTCTTCAACATTGGCTTCAGTGATTCGACTTTGTCCTCGCAGCTTTTTAAAGCTTCCTAAAATCTTATCCGACAATTGATTAAACATTTTTTAATCTCCATATCTCTTCAAATCATTTTTCTAATTGAAGACATCACTCTAGTTACTAATATTGCAACTATCCACTATCTCGCCCTACTTATAGAAGTATGAAACTCGACATCAGGATTTTCACGTCGCGCCCAGTTTAAATCCCATTCTTGATTTAGAAGAATTACGGGTTGCTCAATGGCATCACGATATATAGTAAAACTACCCTTGAGTTGGTCCACAGGTTTGCCATCTTTGGTCCGAGGCCAACGCGCCACTGTAAATGGCACACGATTAAGCTTAACATCAAGATTGTATTCATCTTGCATTCGATGAACAAGAACTTCAAATTGGAGCTCTCCGACGACTCCAATCAAAGGGTCTTGAGTTCCAATAATGGGATCAATAAATAACTGAATGGCACCTTCTTCTGATAGGTGTTTAAGTGCTTCTTGCATTTTAGATCTCTTGAGAGCATCCCTTACCGACATTTTTGCAAAAAGCTCAGGCGCAAATTTAGGAATATCTTCAAAATAAATCTCCCCATAAGAGGCAACCGAATCTCCAATTTGAAAATTACCAGTATCGTTCACACCAACAATATCTCCAGTATAAGCCACATCCACGGTTGAACGATCACCTGCAATAAATTGATTCGAATAAGACAAGCGTAATTCTCTACCTAAACGCATATGCCTAACTTTCATACCACGCTCAAATTTTCCAGAACAAATTCTCAAGAAGGCAACGCGATCTCTATGTCTTTTATCCATGTTAGCCTGTATTTTAAAAACAAAACCTGAAAAGTTTTCATCCAGAGGGTTCATATCTTTCCATAGATCATCTGGGGATTCTACTTTTGATTTGGTTGCAGGTCCTCGAACTTTTCTAGGCTGAACACCTGGAGCAAATTGACAGAAAAAACCCAAAAAAGTATCAACTCCAAAGTTCTGTTTGGCGCTTCCAAAAGTTACGGGGCTAATTTTTCCCTGTAAAAATTCTTCCACTTTGAATTCAGGTAAAACACCCTCAACTAATTCTAATTCTTCTCGAACCTGGCTAAGTATTTCAGCATCTATGAGAGAATCGAGTTGAGTATCATGAATCCCTACAGTAGGAATGGTGGTGACGTCTCGATCATCTTCTCGTCTTTGATCATAGAGAGTTACCTCTTTAGTCCAACGATTATAAATTCCTCTAAACCGTGATCCAATGCCAATTGGCCAAGTCACTGGATGACAACTCATTCCTAATGTGGATTCAATTTCATCAATCAGATCTAAAGGAGTTTTTCCTTCTCTATCTAATTTATTTACAAAAGTAAAAATGGGAATATGTCTATAGCGACAGACATCATAAAGTTTACGCGTTCGCTCCTCAACCCCTTTGGCAACGTCAATAAGCATCGTTGCACTATCGACAGCCATCAAAACGCGATAAGTGTCTTCGGAGAAGTCTTTATGCCCAGGAGTATCTAAGAGATTAATACAAAGATCTTTGTATTTAAATGTCATCACAGATGATGTGATCGAAATCCCCTTTTGCTTTTCAAGCTCCATCCAATCCGAAGTCGCTGCCTTGGTACCCGACTTACCCTTTACTTCACCGGCTTCATGGATAACACCTCCATGATATAAAAGCTTCTCAGTTAATGTAGTTTTTCCTGCATCAGGGTGAGATATAATTGCAAAAGTGCGTCTTTTTAAAACTTCTTCTCGATCACTACCAGTTAAAAGCATTGACAAAAACCCCTTATTTTCTGGAACCTTACAGGTATTTCTAGTCAAGTGGCTAGTTTGAAAGCTAAAACTTTAATTAGTTTTTTTAATTTAAACCATGCGTTAAAATTTATTAGAAAAATTAATTCGAATAGACTTTAAGTGTTACATCCGAAATTCCGATCAAATCTATATGTTTTTCATGATTAATTGGATAAAAAAAAGCATTTACCCTATTTTTGGAATGACCAGCAATGATCTTGAGCTTGATATTTCAAAAAAGTTATATTTTTTTACTGTTCTCACTATCTCAACTATTTTCAGTGGATTTACGATTCACCAGTTATATCAAGGGGCTTTTCAATTTGCTCTATTACAGTCAACAATCGTTTTAGTAACTCTTATTTCTTGGATTATTTTTCGAAAAACAGGCTCCACTAATATCTCAGGTTCATTTTTGCTATTTTTTGCAGTGATGGTAAGTTTCTTGAATACGTATTTGATGGGTGGGATTCATGCTCCATCACTTCATCTCTGGCCCCTGGTACCACTTTTTACCACAGTTTCTATGACCTTCTCTTATGCCTTGTTTTGGACTTCTGTTTATGTCTTCATGGCTCTATTTTTTTATTTTGCTCCGCATTTTGGTTTTGTTTTCAATACTCATATCAGTGCAGAATCTATTGAAAGTTTTAGAATCATTGCAATCATTACAATGCATTATATGATTTTAACTGTTATCAATTATGTCAGAAAAATAAATAAAAACTATAGGACTGTAATTGCAAAGCAAAAAGATGAAAAAACAAATCTAGTCCGAGTGCTAACTCATGATGTTGCTACACCAATGACAATATTAAAAACTTCTATTAGGAGATTAGAAAAACAACTCACTACTCCCTCAATTGATTTACAAAGAATGAATCATTCCATTAAAGTGATTAGTAATATTTTTGATCATGTCAGAGAGCTTGAAGCCATTAGCTCCGGTAAAAAAGAAATGGTTCTACAGAAAGTAAATCTTGTCGGTATCTTTGATGAGCTTAAAGAACTCCATCAAAGTGCTTTAGAATTAAAGAATATACATTTTAGCATTGAATATAAAAACTTAGGTGGCACTTTTCAAGTTATGGCTGATCGAAAGAGTCTCTGTTATCAGGTCCTTAATAATCTTATTAGCAATGCCATAAAATTCACAGATTCCGGCGGCTCCATTAAAATTCTTGTTGAATCAAATTTTGGAGTAACGAAATGTTCTATCATGGATACTGGAATTGGAATCCCAAAAGAAATCATTCTTAATTTATTTGATACTTCGGTCAAAACTACTCGAACTGGAACCAGTGGAGAAACTGGTACTGGGTTTGGAATGCCGATTGTGAAAAATTATATTGAGAAATTTAATGGTAAAATAGAAATACATTCCGCATTAAAGACCGATAATATAAATAATCATGGAACGACCATTACGATCACCCTACCCAATGTTGCTGCTTAATTTCTAATTTAGAGAAAATCGAGTAAAAAGATAAATTTTGCTTAAATTAATAATTTAATGTCTTATTGTCCCTTATAGGAAAAGCTTATGAAAACCATAGTCACATCCTATTATACTTTGGACTTAAAATTTGAGATAAGAGGTCCAAAGTGAGGTAATTATGAAAGCAAATTTATTTAACATTTCAATGTATATTTTGAGCACCAGTCTTTTAACTATCGCTCCACTATCAAAAGCCTTTTCAAACGAAAAACGAATCATTACTCAAACAGTAGCTGTGCCCACGTGTTATGAAAAGTCTAATACTGCAGTAGTTAATGCCTTAAGTAAGGCCGAAAAACAGGCTGCTTATATCTGTGGTGGAGCCATAACTCATCCTGTCTGGCTTTTAAAAGTTGATGTTCGAATTGTTCCTGCTCATCAACAAAATCCCTGTGGTGGCGTGATGGTAAAAGCAGAGTACTTGTGCGACTAAGGATAAAATTTTAACTGCCACTCAAAATGAGAGGACGCATTCTAGATTGAAGTATTTTAAACAAATCATTGTTTGAAATACTTCTTAATATATCACACTATATTTTACCCTCTTTTTGCGATTGAAATTTTGATTTTGGAAATGGTAATTTATTATCAATAATTTCATCCATAAAGGTTGGAATTTCTCCGGTAGTCATTAAGTTACCTTCGAGCTTTCCATCCGCTTTGCGAATGAGACGAGACAATTTAAATAAGGGAACTACATCATAGGTTCCATCAGGCAAAAATCCACAAACTTCTGAAATTTCAGTAATTTTACGAGAACCATCACTGAGTCTGGAAATTTGAATTATCAAATCGATCGCTGCGCTGACTTGATAACGAAGTGCTTTTTCACTAATCTTTGCATCACCACCTTGTGCTAATGCCTCTAGGCGAACTATAGCATCTGGAGGTGAATTAGCATGAATAGTACCTAAACAACCTTTGTGTCCTGTATTCATCGCATTGATCAATTCCAGTGCCTCACTCGATCTCACTTCTCCCACTATAATTCGATCAGGTCTTAATCGGAGACTACTCTTGAGTAAATCTTTCATATTTACTTCGCCTTTACCTTGGGCATCAGCATGCCGAGTTTCTAAGAATAATACATGTTCATAATGTACTTTTAACTCGTGAGCATCTTCTATAACAATTAATCTCTGACCTTTGGGAATCAAATTACAAAGTAATGTGAGCAGCGTGGTTTTACCAGATCCTGTTCCACCACTCACTAATATGTTTTTTCCTAAAAACATAGCTAGACTTAAAAATTGTGCTCCATCAGATGAAATGGCTCCCAATTCTACGTATTCTTTTAAACTAATGGAAGATTGAGTGAATTTTCGAATACTCAATGCAGGACCTTTTAGTGAACAAGGTCGAATGATCGCAGCCACACGAGAACCATCATCCAACCGAGCGTCTAAGCGGGGATCTTGCTCACTTATACGTCTTCCGACTCTTTGAGCGATGCTATTAATCGCTGCGAGTAGATCATCCTCGCTATTAAATCGAGCATTCATTACTCGCTGTAATTGACCTTTTTTTTCAACAAAGATTTCATCAGGCCCGTTAACTAAAATTTCAGAAACAGAGGCATCATCAAGTAAATATCCAATTGGACCTAAAAAGTTTTTGATGGCCTCTCTTGCCGCACTATTATTTTCTTCGCTCACTTCTTAACCTCGCTCTGAGATACGGCTAAGGGAGAACTTGAATCTTTATCTGAAAAAACAATAATCTTTCCTTGAGCTCCAGTTTCAGGTGAGAAGAAAGTAAAAGTTCCGTCAACCTTTGGATTTAAATCAAAGTTTTTATATTTACCAAAATAAGTTCCAAAACTTTGTCCAAATGAATCTAAAATAAAGCTAGCATTCTTAAATTTTTCGTTTACATTCACGATGTAAATTTTGTAAGAAATATCTTTTCGAAGTCTCAAAGTACTTGGAACAAATCCTTCTTCTGTTTGTAAAATCGAAATAACTTGTCCCACATCAAAGGACGTTAATATTTTCTTTAATGGTGATTCGGAAAAAAATTCGCCATCTGAGATTTGAGTTGAAGGCCAAGCTAAGGTGTCATTTGACTTTGTATTAATTTCACTCGCTCTTCTCGAAAAATCAATATCCCAAGAGAACGCCATTGTACTCAAACCAAGTAGGATGTAACTGTTTAAGCATACTTTAATGAATCGATTTACGATCCTGAAACTCAACAAATTCACGAGCGACCTCCATAGCTAAATACATTAATGTATCTTGATCAAAAACCTTCAAGTCATTAATTAATGTTTCAACTCTGTTTTCTTCTTCAATACTTTGATCAAAACTGCATTTTGAATTATTAACGACTTGTTTTTTTTCATTGAATTTATTAACTACTCGAACCATTTCCATAAATTGCACAGATTTATTTTTCTTTTCTTTCTCTGCAACAGACCAATCTGCTTTCAATGCGGGATTGATGACACCCATTGAAAATAAAGCATCAAATATTTCTTGAAGATTGCCTTGAATGAACATCCTGTTCCTCCTTGTTGATGACACAAACATTTTGTGTACACTTGTACTTTCGGAATAACAGACCAAATCCTTTAGGGCATGACTTCAATTTGCTATAAAGTAAATTGTGGCTACACCCTACTCTCAAAAATTAATTTAAAACTAGACAGTACAAAGGAAGGAAGGACGGAAGGACGAATCAATCATAGAATCTACTCTCCCCAGATGTTTTAAGTCTAGTCGTGTCGTTGCTAAAAGTAGATTTACTTTGGAGACAAAAATGACCAATTTTGCATACTCTTAGTAATTTTTTACCCCTGTTCCAATGTCATATAAATATTGGAACACTTTGTTCCAATAAAAATTGACGGAAATCAAATCAGGACTTATGTTGGTTTCACAGGCTAAAACCATTTGGGTTCAGCCAAACAAAAGGAGGGTTTATGTTTACACAACATTTGATTAAAGGAATTTTAGCGACTTCACTGGTTATCATGACATTTTCTATGGCTCAAGCTAGTCACACCAAAGTCGTACTTGGACCAGTTCAATTGGGTGGAAGTTGTAAAGACGCTGAAGTCTCCACGAGAATGGATCGCACAACTGGTCATTTTATTATTGCTCCCGAAAACTATGTAGCACTTATCGAAAATGGCTCGACCTTGGCGCGAAAAACATGTCTTTTCTCTATTCCTTTTGAAGCAAAACCAAATCGCGCTGTAAGAATCAGACTTCCAAAAATAAAAGGATCCATCGCGTTGGACCAAGGCTCAATGGGTGAAATCAACTATGAAATCTTTTTTTCTGGTTTAATAGGAGAAAAAACTAGTTTATCATTCACAGGAAATGAAAATATTTTTGAAAAAGACTTTGACGAAACAAGTACAGTTCAAGAAGTTATTTATGAATGCGGCAAAAGCGGAATTATTCGTGGAAATTCATCTATTCTAGTACGCAATAATAACCCAAATACTCGTGTTGCTTTGATTCATGTTCAAAAATTTGGAATTAAAATCGATTCAATCCCATGTCAGTAAAGAATTGATGTAAAGTATTTTAAAAAAGATGAAATACGATTTATGCGCACAATAAATCAAAAAGAATTGCGAGAATTTTTGCAAGATGCTCTGACCCAAGGGCGTCTTCGCAATCCTAGTTTCTCTCTTAGAGCTTTAGCTTTAAAAGCCGGATTAAGTCCAGCAGCTCTCTCCGAAATTTTAAGTGGAAAAAGAAAAGTAACGACAGAGAGAGCGGCTAAGATACTTAATAAAATGAACGTCTCTCCAGAAAAAACAGAATTAATTCTTAAATCTCTAGGATCGCATGGTAATTTAAAGCATACTCAGCAGCAATTATCTATTGATCAATTTTATTTAGTTGCTGACTGGTATCATTTTGCGATTCTATCGCTCGCAGAAACAGTTGGTTTTAATGATTCTCCAGATTGGATTAGTAATAGACTCAATATTCCGATACCTACAGTAATAAAAGCGATGGAACGACTGGAACGATTAGGTGCACTCAAACAAGATCACTCAGGTCATTACATCGCATCAGGTGCTCAACTTACTACTCCAGATGAAATTGCTCATCGCGGACTTAAGCAACAACACGCTGAAATCCTAGAACTTTGTAAAAATTCACTTGATCAACATTCACTCCAAGAAAGAGATTTTTTAGGTGTTACTATGACTATGGACCCTAAAGACATTCCTATCGCCAAAAAATTACTTCGAGAATTTGTACAGAAATTTTGTAATAAAATTGAAAATGGTGAAAAAAAAGAAGTCTATAGACTTAATCTTCAACTGATCCCACTCTCTAATCTTGATAAAGACTAAATTAAATCCCATATTTTAAAACTAGAATCCTCTGAATTAAATATTATTATTAATAGATTAAATAAAAAATTAACCATTAATTACAATTTTTATCTTCTGAATGCTTTATAATATTGCATTCATAGGGAATCAAAACAACTAAACTGCGGCACCATCTATGAATTTAATACTTAACAATTAAAAAAGAGTTGTTAATTTTCAACAGACCCTCCTATATTAATTCTAATATTGGAGGGTGTTATACACAATGTCAGTCTGTAAAGTAATCCCATTTAAAAGAAAAACTACTTTAGGATTTAAATTTAAAAGCATACGAATCGATAAAGGCTATACTTTAAATTTTTTATCCTATCATGCTTGTATTGAACCAATAAGCCTTATTCATGATTTTGAAGAAGGCGTTATCAGCTTACCTCTCGATCATATTTATGCCCTTGCCAACATTTTAGAAATTTCACCACGAGAGGTTTTGCTGTGGATAGAAAAAGAGAATTCTTCAAAAACTTGAAAGAATCAATTTTCATTTAACCCACAGAAGCTGAAATAAAGTTTTTTGGTAATGCCGGTGCAAAGGAGTTCTCCCTTGAACTATTTGCCACCTCTATAATCAAATTTTTATAAAGATTAATACTTAGATCAACACTTTTTTCAATGGCAACTAATTCAATCTCATTTAATTTTTCTAAAATAGCTAAATCTTCGTCAAAATGCTCGACATCGGCCATACAATGAACTTTTAAAAAAGTCGCAGTGCTTTTACCAAAGTTTTTTTCGATTTGAGCATACAGCTTAACGCCAGCACCCACAGCCAAACCTTCAAGAATCGAAAAGTATCCAAATAAACTTACTGGATTGATATGATCAATGAGATAAAAAAGAGTAGAGTAATAAGCCGTGGTGCTAGGAAGTTCTGCAAACTGATTCATTGAAAATCCCAAATTTTTGAGATCATGATTGGCTAGTTCTTCATGATTTTTTTCTTCATGAATTAATTGAATGAGCTTTAAATGTAACCATTCATTCGTATGTGGGGTTTTTGCTGCCGCCCATGAAATAATTCTTGTTGCATGTCTTGTATAATAAAAAGTTTGTGCCAACCAATTTGCATAAAGCCAACGTTCATTCCAAGCTACAGTATCATAAATTGCGCCAATTTCACCAATTCCTTGATGGATTTTTTTATTTATTTCTTCCAATAGAATTTGTTTGCTTTGCATTTTTAAATCCTCCTGCTGTTTATTGTTAAAAACAATAACAATAAATTGACTAATCAAATAGTTAAGTTTTCTTTACCGCCTAAAGTCTGTTTTTTTAGAATGCCCTTTTAAAATTAAATAATATCAGTAAATCTTATTTAATAAATTTTAGAAGGATATTAATCGAATGAATCTCACATACTTTATAATTCCAGGAACATATAATAGAAATGATGTTTTTTTAAAAATTCATAATCAGCTCTATACTTTTTGGCATTCAAACTGGGTACAAGTATTTAGTAATTTATCCCAGCCCGTTGATATAAAAAATAGTGAATTTCGACGACAATCATTTATTGCAGCTCTCATCAATAATTCTGATGAAGTTATTGGGTTAACATTGCACACCTTATTTAACTTAAACTCTCTTGCAGACTGCCATCATCATTATTTTACTAACAATTATTCAAACCAATTTATACTTGAACTTAAGCAGAAAGAATTATCAAAAGTTTTATCAATAGAGTTTTTGACTGTTTCAGAAAAATATCGCAAACGTGAAGCAGGATTTTCAGTTGCTAAATTTTTAGTTTCTTTGTCTCATCGTATTCAATCATTCGTAAATGCTGAGGCGAGTATCTCATCATGTAGAAAAGATCTGCATATTGACAAACTGGAAAGCCAATTTGGTGGAGAACAACTTAACCCTCCTGGTTTATTTTATGGAGTTGAAACTCAAAATTTAATCACTTACACCAAAAAATTACAAGAACCGCAAGAGCTGAAATCACATATTGATTTAATTTGGAATAATAAAATTTGGATTGATGTTGAACAACCGATTCGAAATGAAAAAAACCAACTACATAAAAGTTTGTTTCCATCTCAATTAGAAGGGATTTAAAATATTTAAGTTTTATTAACTTGTGAACCCCCAAGACACATTTACTTTTATAAATACATAAGTGACTCAAATTGAATCACTTATAAAAGTCATTTAACTCCTAGATAAACATCACAAATATCAGAGTTATTAAATAAACGACAGTAATTGTCTCTTAGTCAAAAAACTAACATCTAGTTTTATTTACAGTATTTTGATATATTTATTTACAGAATAGCTTGATTTTTTTGATCCATGATTTTTTGACTAAAAGTATCGATTTAAATTCATATCCTTAAATAATACTCCTTGCTGAAATGCAAAATAATATTTGATTGATACGATTTACAAAGAATCTCAGATTTAAAAGGAACATTATGACACATTCAATATCAAACTTAAATTCTAAGGAATTATTAAAAATTAAGGGTATTCAATTATTTTCTTCTTTAGTGGAAACTCTTAAAAAGTTAAATATCACTTGTGCTGCTTTTAATGAACAAGGTGATAATTTTTTTTTAAAACTCAATGAAAACCAAATAAATGAAATCTTTATCACGATACAACAAATTATTAATAATATTGAGTTAAGCATAGAAAAAGAAAAGAAAGAAAAAGATCCATTAAACATCAATCAGTTATGGACTTTTTTAGTATCAAATAAGCTAAAGTATCCTATCAACTTATTTGATCATATTACTGAGGGTGATATTTTAGAGGTTTATGATACTCAAAATAAACAAATTTTTAGATCTTATGAATTTTTTAAACACTGTACTTATTCATTAGATGAACTTTTTTCTATACCGTGGAATGAACTATATTATCGAGATCCAAAATACATTACTGAATATATGAGACTTCTTTCAATACTTATGGAAAATAAATCAAAAGATGTTTTAGTTGTAAAAACTGTACCCCCGCATTGGGTTTCTCAAATTCACTCAAATCGAAAAATTTCACATTTCCTTCAAACAAAAATAATATGTTTACTTTATGATGCTAATGAAGATGTTTTTGGATATATACACACTCAAAAAATATTAGAACAACCTTAATAAAATATAAAAAATATTGATTAACTCTACTTATTTAGTCTTTGAAAAATTTTTGGTACAAAAACTCAGTAACCACATTCCATTTCTAAAGTTTATTGTTCCACCTACAGACTCAATTTTTTGTCTCAAATTAAATAAATGAACATCTAATGTTTTGGGGTGAACAGTGATATTTTTCCAACAAATAGTCATTAATTGTTCTCTCGTCACACCTTGTGGGTGATCGATAAGAAAATCAAATAATTTTTGTTCTTTCTTTGTTAATTCAAATTGAAAATAATAACTACTTTTTAATAAATTGGTCTGAAAGGGAGAACTAAAAAAAAATTCTAATTTTCCAATTAATTCAGATTTTCTAATTGGAGCAATCATGACGTCAAACACACCTTTTGATAATAAAATGGGAACCCAATTTTTTAATTTTTCTGAAATAATAAAAAAACTTTTACTTAACATTCGAGTGTCATTTTTTTCTAAGATCGATTCAATGAGATTTTCTGATTCATTAACTTCAAAAAGTTGTAGTTGAAAAAAAGAACTCTCTTTGGATTCGATGAGATATTCAAAATTGGAAATTTTGTTTCTTTTGAAATTTACATCCAATTCAGTAAAATTATGCTCAGTGCTTAGGCATGAATCATCGGTAATTTTGGCTACAGCAGAAGCAACTACATTCTTTGTCATAGAGTAGAATTACCTCTGACCTTTCAACTTAGTCAAAGGTAAAACCCTCACAGATCCGTACGTGCGAATTTCCCGCATACGGCTCTTCAAAATTTGTTTCAGTTTATTATATGTTTC
>Ga0154020_10000309_pt1 | contig 58865 bp, 42 predicted proteins | sample Klosneuvirus_201_FD_109709 | JGI IMG/M metagenome (GOLD analysis project Ga0154020, IMG submission 109709) | Active sludge microbial communities from wastewater, Klosterneuburg, Austria - Klosneuvirus_20160825_MG | ecosystem: Engineered > WWTP > Aerobic digester > Activated sludge | place... | reverse complement strand
TTCAATACGGTGCTGTTCCCACAAACCATCTTTGTCCCGAAAAGTCTTCAATCCGCTTTCAGCACTCACGCCCGCCCCCGTGAAGACTACCAACTTTTTCATGAATACAAAATTCACAAAATCATGACTAATCACTATGGATGTTTGCCGAATTTATCAACAATAAGCTAGTGTATAGATTTCAGGGAACAGGCTATTCTCACCCCCTTAGTGACCAATGACCCTCAAATTTAAATCCATTTAAAAAATCCTTTATGACAACTTTGTTGCGACCGGCAACTTGTAATTCAAGAAAATCAAGATAGCCTTTCAGGAAATAGACTCTCAGATAAGACTTATTATCAGTTTCAATTGTGCCGGGAATTTTACTGTGTACGATCGGATGGGCTACAGATTTAAAGATCTTCAATGACAGACTAACCCCGCTTTCAGCATTAAAAAATTCACAATAAGCGGTAGGGTAAGGTGAAAGGCCTCTGATAAAATTATGTGCGTCGGAAAATATTTTTTTATTATCAAGCCGCGTGTTTTCCTTATTCAATTTTGGCGCAGCATGAACCGGAGAATTTTGTTTTCCTGACTGTATGGTTGTTCTGAAAGTTCCATCTTCAATGGCTTGAACAGTTTTTAATACCAGCGAAGCTCCAATTTTCATCATCCTGTCATGCAACTCACCGGCAGTTTCGTCAGGAGCAATCGTCATCTTCTCCTGGAAGAGTATATCACCGGTATCTATTTCATGCCGTAAAAAGAAAGTTGTAACTCCTGTTTCCGTTTCACCATTAATAATGGCCCAATTAATCGGGGCTGCCCCTCGATACTGCGGGAGTAAAGAACCATGCAAATTAAAGGTTCCTTTTTTAGGAAGTTTCCATACCTCTTCTGGTAGCATTCTAAAAGCCACAACAATTTGTAAATCGGGCTGCAAACTTTTCAACTCGGATAGAAATGACTCATGTTTCAACTTTACAGGCTGTAGAACAGGAATCTGATGTTCTACAGCATAATCTTTTACGGCTGACGATACAATTTTTTGCCCCCTTCCGGATGGCCGATCCGGAGCTGTTACAACTGCTACCACATCAAAATTATTCTTGAGGAGAATATCCAATGCAGGAACTGCAAATTCAGGTGTCCCATAAAAAACAATACGTAATGTGGACTTCATTTAAAGTTTGAATTAAATTTTACAATTCTATTTTTTTCCAGGATTGTCCACGAAGGTATATATAAGATGCCAATCCGGTCACACCCCAATAGATGACCTCTGAAAACCAAACCGTTTCAACTTTTTTAGAAATAATGAAAGTAGTCACATACACGTAAATGAGATAGATAAGAATAGATACAATTTCTATTGCAAGTGCAGTTTTTGTTGCGCCTGTACCACTTACTGCACTGATACATACAATGGCAAACGAAAAGAAGAACATGGCGATATTTACGACAGCGAAAGTGCCGAAGGAATCCTGAATGAGCTTAGAATCCGAACTGAAAATTTCCAACACCTCTTGTGAAAAAAAACCATTTATACTTACCATCAAAATCGTACAGAGAAAAGTCAGCCATAATATCCGGTGGAGCAGGAGTACAACTTCATCTTTCCTCATCTGCCCGATGATATTACTAATCATGCTATTTGCTGCCACTGAAAAACCCCACATGGGTGTCATGCTTAACATATAGGCTGCCCTGACTATATTTGAAATCGCCAATTCGTGTGCTCCGATTTTTTCAATGAACAGGAAGAAAACAAACCATGCTCCCATCGATAAGAGATTCTGCATGATAATCGGCGCAGAGAGATTAATAATACTTTTTGATAATTTCACATTCCATTTTCTGAATTGCAGCAAATTAAACTTCTCAACTCCGGGTTTAAAAAAGGTGTATCCAACCAAAAATAAGAGAGATAGGAATTCAGCAATACTTGATGCTAAGCCTGCTCCTGCAATACCCATTTTAGGAAATCCTGCAATGCCAAATATCAACAGGTAGCACAATAGAATATTTAATACTGCCATAATGAATGCATACCAACCAAAAACATTAGGTCGCGCAATCCCAACATAAAAGGAACGGTAAGCCGTTGCCAGCATGAGGAAAATAATTCCGAACGCCCGGTATTTCATAAATTCCCCTGCAGCCAATGCTATTTCCTTAGATTTAATTGCCAGATCTAAAAGCAGAGGGGCTACAAAAAACATAAGTAAAAAAAGAGCCAATCCAAGAAACAAAAGAATAATCACACTGTGGTCAAAGATTCTGCCGATCTCAGCTTCATTCTTTTCACCCGCTCTTCGCGCAATGAGAATCTGTGTTCCAATGCCCAATGAGGTGCCTACCATCGCCAATGCAAAATATAATACACCGGCAATTGCAGAGGCACCAAGTTCAACTTCGCCAACCCGACCAAGAAAAGCAGTATCTGTAGCATTTAAGACGGAGGTCGCAAGAGCTCCTATCATAACAGGATAGGATACCCTCAGGATTTCTTTATATGTGATTCCGACTTGCATTATTTTCTATAGCTTGCAAAGATAGCATTGCCCTTGCAGCATTTTATTAAAATCGCTGAATTCTGAAAATGAAATAAAAGAATGATGCTCAGAAACTATTCCACATATAACACCAGTCCCTTCAAATACTCGCCTTCAGGATGATAAATAGATACCGGATGATCGGGGCCCTGACTAAGTTGATGAAGAACTTTCACGTTGCGCGCTGATTGAGCTGCTGCCTGAAATACAATTTTTCGAAAGGTGATTTTGTCAATCACCTGTGAACAAGAGAATGTAAATAAAATCCCGCCGGGTGCAATATGCTTAAAACCTTCCGTGTTGAGATTACGATAGCCGATAATTGCTTTCTTTTCAGAACTTAAATGTTTAGCAAATGCGGGTGGGTCAAGGACTATGACATCATAAAATGCAGAATTACTTTTAAGAAAATCAAATGCATCCTGCTGATAAAAATGATGATTTGTTTCATTCTTGTTTAATTCAGCATTCTTATTACACCATTCCATGGCACGCTTCGAACTGTCAACAGAATGTACAAGTGAAGCACCGGCTTGCAAAGCGTACATGGAAAACCCTCCCGAATAGGAAAAAGTATTTAATACTTTTTTTCCTTGAGTATAAGACTGAAGCAATTTGCGGTTTTCCCGCTGATCGATAAAAAAACCGGTCTTCTGACCTTCCTCCCAATTTACATAAAACCGGATACCATTCTCGACAACAATTGAGTCTGTTTTATCGCCGGCTAACAAACGATTGGCTTCTACAATATTTGTTTGCTTTTGTAAAGCATCGGCGCTCTTATCATAAATACAATCAAGTCCTATTTCTTTCAGGTTTAGCAGAGCTTTGGAAATCTCAGCAAGGGATTGATACATTCCGATAGTATGTGCCTGAACAACTGCACAGTTGCCATACACATCAATGATCAAACCGGGTAAACCATCACCCTCTGCATGCACTAAGCGATATGTATTCGTTACTGAATTATTTATCAGTCCCAAAGCCTTGCGTAAAGCAAGCGCCGCAGATAATTTAACATTCCAGAATTCCGCATCGAAATTTGTTTTCCCAAATGAGAAGATTCGTACCTTAATTGAACCTTCATGGTAATGGCCGGTAGCCAGATACTTATTCTCATGGCTAAACACCTCGACAACATCTCCCTCTTTCACATTATCTTCTACGCGTTTTACTGCACCTGAGAACACCCAGGGGTGCATCAATCGAATCGAGCGTTCCTTAGCCGGATTCAAAATAACTTTAGGAAATTCATTCATGCAGGTAAAGAAAACGAAATTATCCGGACATTAAATCCAAATTTTTCAATGTATTGTGCTTCACGTAGAAACGATAGGGGAGTGCCGCATCTTTTCCTGCATAATCCACGCCTATCCTCGGTCCTGAATGAACCATCTGATCCGGCAAATTTATTTTTCGGTCAGCCAAATAGATTGGCCCTTGATTGATCATTATTCCATTTTGCTTTAATGAAACCCCCAAACCTTTGCTCAGATTTCCAGGTCCAATGCAACTGTCAGATCTCGGTGAGATTGATTTGCCTCGTCTTTGTTGGATTATTTCCAGTCCTTCAATCGGATAAACCGAACGTATTAAAATGGCATGTGGTATTCCACTTTTATTTGTGACTATGTTCAAAAGAGAATGAATTCCATAACACAAATAAATATATAGAGTTCCCGCATCCTGATACATGACCTCAGTGCGTTTGGTACGCCTCCCGCCAAATGCATGACTTGCTCGATCTCTCTCTCCGGCATATGCCTCCGTTTCCGTAATAATACCGGCCGTTTTTTTATTTCCGAATTTACTGATCAAACATTTCCCAAGGAGCTCTCGTGCAATGCTGAGAACATCATCACGCTTAAAAAAATCTAAGTTTACCAAATGCTCCACAGGTAATATTTCTCAAATCCCGGCCTAACTGATCCAGGTAAGCAGATTTCCTCCGGTGTACTTAATTTTGTTGTTGTCAAGAAGCCACTCCAGGACTTTTAAATTTACTTCTTCTTTAGAATCACTGAGATGAGCCACCAATTCATGGAGCGAATATTTTTGGTTTTGCAGCAAAGATTCAACTTTGTTGCTCACTTGTTCAAATTCCAAATCGCTCACGCCGGTCTTATTTCTTCCCAGACAATAATCACAAACTCCGCAACGGTGCCAGGTCTCTTCACCAAAATATGCAAGCAGCATTTGACTGCGGCAACGGGATTTTTCGCTTGAATAATTTAAGACAGCCTTAGCACGAAGCAGGTAGCGTTCTTTTCGGTCAATCAGGTTCTTTTTATCGATGCTGAGTAATTTCGAATCCAGTCGGGGCTCTAAAAAAGTAAGCTGAGGAATATCTTTTGATGGGATATAATGTATGATATTTAATTTCTGAAGCAGTTCGAGATATTTCTCTACTTCAAATTGCGTTTTCTCAGCTCTCTTTGCCAGCTGATTCTCGTGTATACTCACATATTCATCAAACAAGCCTTCATGGGAACGAAGGATGATTTTAATAAAATGATCAAGTTCCGGATTCTTAACCTGAAACTCGTACAGTTGATCTCTGTGTGAAATAAAATGGATTTTAGATTGCAGTTGAACAGATCCTGACAATTCAATAAGCCCCTGTAGCTCTATAACTTTCAGGCAATTATAAGTTTCATGGACGGAAAGGTTATAACGAGAACAAAAATCAGTCAGAGCAAAATCATAACTGATACCTTGACCGGAATCGATAGCAAGGTTATAATAATTCGCCAATGCCTGATAAACGATTCTTATCTTTTTTATGTCAGGAAAACTGGTTTTAGCCCTTTGTTCCATTTCGGCTTTATCAGATTCATTGTATAGCAGAACAGCGTATGCCTTTTGTTCATCCCGTCCTGCACGTCCGGCCTCCTGATAATATGCTTCGAGACTCTCAGGCAGATCAAGGTGAAGTACGAAGCGGACATTTCCTTTATCAATACCCATTCCGAAGGCATTTGTCGCTACAACAATCCTCAATGCTCCGCTCATCCATTGATCCTGAATCTTTGTTCGTTCTGAAGCATTCATTCCTCCATGATAAAATCCGGCCTTTATTTTATTCCTGTTCAGATATTCAGAAATATCTTTTGCCCTTCTTCTGGTTCTGACATATATAACACCTGATCCTGTAACATTATTAACCACCTTCAACATTCGCAGTAGCTTGTCATCCTCCCTCAATACTACATAGGAAAGATTTTTACGCTCAAAACTTTTTCGAAATACTACATCCTCCTTAAAATTCAACCTTTGACGGATGTCTGACTGAACTTCAGGAGTGGCAGTTGCTGTCAATGCTAATACCGGTACATCAGGCAAATGCTCCCTGACTTCTGCGATCCGCAGATACGAAGGGCGAAAATCATAGCCCCATTGAGAAATACAATGTGATTCATCGATAGCAAGAAGATTGATATTCATCAGTTGTAACCGCTCGATAAAAAGTTTGGAGCTCAATCGTTCCGGACTCAAGTACAAAAACTTTTCCTTTCCGTGAATGCAATTGTCCAATGCAATATCAATTTCATTGCGGCTCATTCCTGAAACGATAGCTACAGCAGGAATTCCTTTTTTTCTCAATCCTTCCACCTGATCCTTCATCAAGGCAATTAAAGGAGAAATTACTAAACACAATCCATCTTTAGCCATTCCGGGAACCTGAAAACATAAAGATTTTCCTCCGCCGGTGGGCATGAGCGCAAGCGTATCTTTCCCTGACAACACAGAAAGTATAATATCTTCCTGTAAAGGCCGGAACTGGCTGTAACCCCAGTAATGCGCTAATATCTGATGGATTTTATTAGTCAAGGCTCGTTGATTGTCCTCAATCAATTTCTGATTCAGAATAAATGAAGGTGGGGTGTTTCGAACTAAAGTTTACTTAATACGCTTTTTAAGAAAGTCTAATGCAAGCGCATTGGCTTCAGCAGCGGCTTTTTGATCAAACTTTGGATTGCTAGGATTAGCAAAAGCATGATCAGCATCAAATGTTTTAACCGTCGCTGATTTTTTAGCGAGTTTCATGTTCGACTCAAATTGCTTCATGACATCTGCATTGATCCATTCATCCTTTCCGGCAAAAATACCCAGGACATCACCACTCATTTTTTTAAGTTTCGAAAGATCTGATTCAGGCATTCCGTAATAAAACACACAAGCTGCAGATTTAGAGCCGGCAAATAAACTGGTCTGAAATGCCCATCCACCACCCATGCACCATCCTATAGTATAAACTTTAGAATTTGTACCCGTGCGAAGGATTGCCCCCTCAATAATGGCTCTGGCTCGTTCCTCCTTCAATGCTCCTAAATATTGCTGCGCAACTGCCGGAGTCTCTGCAACTTTTCCATCATATAAATCGATAGCCAACACATTTACACGACCTAGTTCGATTTGCAATTTCTCAGCTTCCCGTTTAATGTAGTCGTTTAATCCCCACCATTCATGAACTACGATTAACCAATTATTCGTAGGACTCAGCGCCTTTATTTCAAAAGCCTTTGCAGTAGTGCTGTCGGGGCAGTAATAAGTGACCATTTCACCTTCAAGCGGTGTGAAGACAAATGGGAGTGGAGCCTCATGTCCTGCGGCAAAAGCACTATTCATGGCCATTTCTCCAAATTCGTCAGTTGGACTTAATTTGCAACACGTTTTGGTTTGACTCATCACCAAAAATGGAGTCAGGATAAAAAGGAAGGGGATAATTTTCTTCATAACAATCTGTTTTAACAAAGATAATCATCCCCTACATAAATACAGCAGCTTTTCCTGACTAGAGGAAAATTAAATAGCTGGGAATCAATTTTTCATCATTGATTAAACGTTTACGGTACTTTCTGCATTTTTAAAAACAAAATCATGATTCTTGTCGATTTCAAGTTCTATGTGATCATCTTTCCTCACTTTTCCGGCAAGAATTTGTTTTGATAATTCATTAAGTAGCTTCTTTTGCATAACCCTCTTTAAAGGTCTGGCACCAAATTGAGGATCGAATCCCAGTTGAGCTAGCCAGTCAATAGCTGCATCTGATGCCGTAAGTGTAATTCCATTTTCCATCAGCGTAGCCTGTATGTGCTTGAACTGAAGCATGGCTATTTCTTTGACTTCCTCTCTGGTCAATGGCTGGAACATAATTACCTCATCGATACGGTTGAGAAACTCAGGCCTGATGGTCTTACGCAATAAATCATATACCTGATTTTTTGCACGTGCAATAACCTCAAGGCGGTTCAAATCAGTCATCTCCTCAAAGCTCTCTTGTATAAGGTGAGAACCAATATTCGATGTCATGATAACGATTGTATTTTTAAAATTGGCCGTGCGGCCTTTGTTATCCGTGAGACGTCCATCATCGAGTACTTGCAAGAGAATATTGAAAACATCAGGATGTGCTTTTTCAATTTCATCGAGTAGGATGACAGAATAAGGACGACGACGAACAGCTTCCGTTAATTGTCCGCCTTCATCATAACCCACATATCCCGGAGGAGCACCAATCAAACGCGAAACAGCGTGTCTTTCCTGATATTCACTCATGTCGATTCGGGTCAAGGCATTTTCGTCATTAAATAAAAACTCTGCAAGCGCCTTAGCCAATTCGGTTTTTCCAACACCGGTAGTTCCTAAAAAAATAAAAGATCCGATGGGTTTTCGTGCATCCTGCAATCCGGCACGACTTCTTCGAACTGCATCACTCAACGCAGAGATTGCCTCTCCCTGACCAACAACTCGTTTGTGTAATTCGTCTTCCAGGTGCAATAATTTTTCTCTTTCGCTTTGAAGCATTCTACTCACCGGTATACCTGTCCATCTGGCAACAACTTCCGCAATATCTTCCGCATCGACTTCTTCTTTAATCAATGCCTTCTCATTTTGCAGTACTCCAAGTTTCTTTTCTAAATCATGCAGCTTCAACTCTGATTCTTTGACTCTGCCATAGCGGATTTCTGCAACTTTACCATAATCTCCTGCACGTTCAGCTTGTTCCGCTTCGATTTTTAAATTTTCCAGAAACTCCTTAATGTTTTGAATTCCCTGAACTACTTCTTTTTCAGATTCCCATTTCGCGCGGATCTGACTTCGCTGCTCGTTAAGATTTGCAATTTCTTCATTCAGTTCGTTTAATTTTTTATCGTCCTTCTCCCGTTTGATGGCTTCACGTTCAATTTCCAATTGCATAATACGGCGATTCATTTCATCAAGCTCTTCAGGAACGGAATCAATTTCCAAACGAAGTTTAGATGCGGCTTCATCCATCAGATCAATGGCCTTGTCCGGCAGAAATCTGTCAGAAATATATCGTTCACTCAGCTCTACAGCTGAAATAATGGCTTCATCTTTAATCCGGACCTTATGATGGGTTTCGTATTTTTCTTTTAGCCCTCTTAAAATTGATATGGCATCTTCCGTGGAAGGCTCTTCAACAATGACTTTTTGAAAACGTCTCTCAAGTGCTTTATCTTTCTCGATGTATTTTTGATATTCACCCAGTGTTGTGGCACCAATAGCCCTTAATTCACCACGAGCCAAAGCTGGTTTTAAAATATTGGCAGCATCCATGGCTCCTTCGCCTGCACCTGCACCAACAAGCGTATGAATTTCATCAATAAATAAAACAATATCACCTTCAGCACTGATGACTTCCTTTACCACTGATTTTAGACGCTCCTCAAATTCTCCTTTATATTTTGCACCTGCAATCAACGAACCCATGTCAAGAGAATAAACCTGCTTGGATTTCAGGTTTTCAGGCACATCTCCATCAATTATCCTGTGAGCCAATCCTTCAGCGATAGCCGTCTTTCCTACACCTGGTTCTCCAATAAGTATGGGGTTGTTTTTAGTTCTCCGCGAAAGAATTTGCAGTACTCTGCGAATCTCTTCATCGCGGCCAATGACGGGATCTAACTTCCCTTGCCTGGCCAGCTCATTTAAATTACGCGCATATTTTGAAAGAGAATTGTAAGCCTCTTCTGCACTTGCACTGGTAACTTTTGATCCTTTACGGAGCTCTTCAATCGCAGACTTTACATCCTTTTCATTGAGCCCTTCATTTCTTAACATCGTACCTGTCTTATCCTTGGATGAGAGTAAAGCAAGAAAAAGGTGTTCGAGAGATACGAACTCATCTCCAAGACTTTTAGCAAGACTTATTGATTTCTGTATAGTTTTATTGGCATCATCACTCAGATAAATCCTTCCGCCACTAACTTTTGGCATAGCTTGTATCTGCGTATCCAACAGATTTGCAACCTGATCAGGATTCACATTAACCTTTTTGAAAATGAATGGTATTACATTCTCATCAACCTGCATCATTCCTTTTAAAATATGTGCAGGTTCTATTGATTGTTGTCCCAAACTTTCAGCTAACTGTTGCGCTTGTTGAATGGCTTCTTGAGATTTTATGGTGAAATTATTGAAGTCCATATTAAATATTTTAAATTATGTAAAAGCCAACCCACAAAGAACCCTCCAATTAATAAAAATCACTTGTTTCAGTACAAATTGTCGTAAAGCCTTAAATTAATCAGACAGATTGACTGTAATGTAATTGATTCCTGCGAAAATTACATGACATTGAACAGGAAAAATAGGGGCTATTGTTTGTAAATTTGCTATTTAAATTCTACACTATGGATATCAACTTTGACAAAACGACAAAACTCTCTAAACTTCAGGAGGATTTTCAGAAGCGATTTAACTTTTTAAAAATTGAATTCTTCAAGGAGAAAACAGAAAAGAATCCAAAATATACAGTCAATGATATGCTGGATACTTCAAATAAAATAGGAGATGTTTCCTCAGGAATTAACCAGGAACCTGTACACATCACGGGTTTGATGAAAGTGAGAGACGTGGAGCAGAATTTTTCAGGCAAACTCGGTCTGTACGTACAGATATTTAGAAAATCCGGGAAAGTCTGGCTGATTACGTCTTCGACAGATCATCTTACACTCGATGAGTTGAATAAAGAGGCTCGGGAAAAAGAAGTGGCTCCCAAGGGAAACACTGAACAAACCGACTACCACGAACAGGAGTAAATTTTAATACTTCGTTTTAAGTTCTACTCTTCTGTTTTTTGCGCGACCGGAGACGGTGTTATTGTCGCCTATCGGTTGAGCTTCGCCAAAACCTGCAGCCGTCAGTCGGGAGGAATCAATTCCTTTAGATATTAAATATTTTTTTACAGACTCACATCTGTCTTGTGACAAAAGCATGTTTTGTGCGGATTCACCTGTATTATCTGTATAGCCTTCAATAGAGAGGTCTGTTTCAGGATAAGTCTTCATTATATCCACCAATGTTTCCAATTGAGATTTCGAACTGCGCATTAAATCGGTGCTACCGGATTCGAAAAATATTTTATTGGCGATATTTGTAATTTGTTTGCTAACTTCTGAAGGCAGATCCGGACAACCATTGTTAGCAGGCAACCCTGCCATGTCCGGACATTTATCATCTTTGTCTGCAATACCATCTGCATCTTTATCCGGACAACCTTTTAAACTTACGAGACCGAATACATCGGGACAAGAATCTTCTTCATTCACTATACCGTCTCCGTCTGTATCGAATGGACATCCGCTGCTACTTACTTTGTAGCCTGATTGGGTGCCGGGACATTTATCCTCAGGATCAGCAATTCCATCTCCATCGGTATCAGGACAACCATTTAGATTTATCAGGCCTGCCAAATCCGGGCAACTATCTTTATGATCAGCCAGACCATCTCCATCCTTATCAGGGCAGCCTTTCAGGGGCAAAGTCCCAAATTCATTTGGGCATTCGTCGAGGAAATTAGCAATACCATCCTTGTCATCATCGAGAGGACAACCATCTTCATCAACATCCACACCGGCGGGTGTATTTGGACATTTATCTTTGCTGTCGGCTATTCCGTCCTTATCAGAATCTTTTGATTTACCAAGATTGATGATTAAGCCGAGAGAGTGCTCAAGAAACTGGTCTTTCGCACCATTTTTATTTGCATCCCAGGTATTGTCAGAAGGGAGATGGATACCGCTTTGTAATTCCAAACTTAAGAGTTCAGAAAGTCGAAAACGGATTCCTGCACCGGCATACAAATCCATTTGAGAGATGTTTTTATTAATGTCGCCTTCGCTTTCTCCATAGGCATTAACGTCAGCAAAATCTGCACCAATGCCGGCTGAGATAAATGGACCGGCAAATGCATTTTGTTTAATTATGTATCCATTGTAAAATTTAAATCGCAGTTTCAGGTCAGTCACATAAAATAAATTGTTCAGATGATAGACTCCAAGACTTTGAGCCATTCGTCCACTCGAAAGATAAAGGCCAAGATCAAATGTTGGGTTTATATAACGGCTTAGAGATAGACCTTGTCCGAAGCTGACTTTATTCAGGTCGAAGGAAAAAAAATCATCACCGAGACTTGTTTTCGGTTCAATTAAAGATCCATGAAATCCAATTCCCCATTTTAAATCCGCATTTTGTGCAGAAAGTTTTTCATCATGTAAAAAGAACAAAATAAAAACAACTAAAACAAAGCAAATTGTTTTTTTCATAATTTATGATTTCAAATAAATCTTTTTATCAGCCGTAAATTATGTGTGTATTTTTTTTGCTCTGCATTATAAATTCCCTGATGATCTAATTTATCGATCCTTACTTTTCCACTTGCGTGAATTATTTTTCCTTCCGGCAAAATAAAACCGACATGCACAATTTTCCCCTCTGCATTATCAAAAAAAGCAAGGTCACCCGATTTGGCTTCAGCTATCATATTGATTAATTGCCCTTGCTGTGCCTGCTGAGCAGCATCGCGTTGAATTCTGATTCCACAAAGTTTGAGGACTACCTGGGTAAACCCAGAACAATCGATGCCGAAAGGGGATCGGCCACCCCACAGATAAGGACTGTTCAAATATAACATAGCAAATTCCAGCCAACGCTTCGCGTTTCGCTTATCAATTTCTATAGAGTTGCCACTAAATGTTGCCTTAAAATTTGAAATTTTCACTATGTTCCCAGTCAGAAATGGCAAAGAACTACCCAGAACCAATTGCAGAGTCCCTCCATCTTCAAAAGTCATAGATTGAACCAGATCAATTGAAGAGAAAAAAGGGCCAGAAGCATAAGTATCAAATTCCTTTTGACTAATGACCAGCATTTGTTTCCGGTCAATCCATCCTGAATATTTATCATATTCAAGCCTTACATGTATCCAGGAGTCCTTTTCCTCTATTACTTCAGCCGCTTCGCCAAACAATAGCTGTGAAACCATTTCACTGCGATCGGACGGATCCTTCCTCAGTGGTATATTACTTAAATGACATACTAGATACATGATGATGACGTTCAGTGAAAACAAACAAAACACACAAAATCTACAGGAAGAATATCAGTCTAACAATTCTATAACCATAGCAGACGCTCCTCCACCACCATTGCAAATACCGGCTGCACCGATTTTACCTTTATGCTGACGGAGAACATTTATCAGAGTAACAACTATTCTTGCACCTGAAGCCCCCAAAGGATGACCAAGAGATACAGCACCGCCGTGGACATTTACTTTCTTAGGATCCAGTTTCATCAGATTATTATTCGCAATTGCCACTACAGAGAAGGCTTCATTGATTTCATAAAAATCAATTTGCTCAGGCTTCAATCCTGCTTTAGATATTGCTGCCGGTAAGGCCTTAGCAGGAGTGGTAGTAAACCATTCAGGTGCTTGCTGAGCATCAGCAAAACTTAATATTCTTGCAATTGGTTTGAGACCTAAAGTTGCAGCCTTCTCTTTGCTCATAAGTACAAGAGCCGCCGCACCATCATTCAACTTTGAAGCATTAGCTGCGGTAACTGTACCGTCCTTTTGAAATGCGGGTTTTAAGCCCGGAACTTTATCGGCTCGTAGATTCTTATACTCCTCATCATCATTTACACTAATTGGATCTTTTCCACGAACGGGGATACTCACCGGTATAATTTCATCTTTAAAATAACCCTTCGCATGAGCCTCCGTCGATCTACGATATGATTCCAATGCATAAGCATCTTGTTCCTCTCGACTAATCTTGCATTCTGTTGCACATAATTCTGCAGCAACACCCATATGAAAATCCTTATACACATCCCAAAGGCCATCTTTCACCAATCCATCAATCATTGTTGCGTTGCCTAAACGGTAACCTGTACGGGCTTTATCGAGATAGTAAGGGACATTGCTCATGCTTTCCATACCACCGGCCACTACACAATCATTATCACCTAACATTATAGAAGATGCAGCAAGTGCTATTGCCTTCATTCCTGAAGCACAAACTTTATTTACTGTTGTTCCCGGAACCGTATTTGGAATTCCAGACCATATTGAAGCTTGCGTTACAGGAGCCTGACCAACACCGGCAGATAAAACATTACCCATAAACACTTCTTTTACTTCTTTAGGATCAAGTTTAATTTTGCCGAGTGCAGCCTTTATGGCTTCTGCACCCAGTTGAGTAGCACTCAATGCTGACAATGACCCACCAAAATTTCCAATCGGAGTTCGAACTGCACTAACTATAACAACTTCTTTCATTTTAGCTCTATTTTAGTTTTTAATTGAGCTGCAATTTACTCAATTTAATAAACCTTTAGAAAACAGTTAATATATTTGACGGGAATCTTGAAGCTTGGAGTAATTAGCGTTTATTCAGTGATTCTTCGTCTGTAACAATTATGAAAAGTTATTTCATCCGTCTTTCCAATAAACATGAGATCGTATTCAAATTCGCCCTCATATTGACAACTATTTTACTGATTGTTATAGCATTACCAAAAGAAACTCAATTTAATTATTCATTTCAGAAAGGAAAACCCTGGGCATTTGAAAACCTGATGGCACCTTTTGATTTTGCCATCAACAAATCCGAAGCAGAATTAAACGAAGAAAAGGCTGAAGTGATGCGAAGCACTCAACCCTTTTATCGTTTTGATGATCATATACTGGAACGAAAACTCAAATCATTTTCTACTGAGCTTGACGAAGTTTGGTCAAAAAGATTTGTAACGGGAAAGGCTCATCCAAGAGAAATTGAACAGCTGGAGAAATCAAAGAAGCTTCAGCTGGAAATTGGAACGAATATTTTAAAGATGATCTATGACAAAGGTGTCATCTTGTTAAATGATCGCTCAACGGCAAACCTGCATGATGGTGTTCTTACTACTATTCAGAACAACATTGCCGAAGAAAGAAATATTAACGAATTTTTTACCATCCAGACTGCCTACGAGTTTATCGGTCAGGAACTAAATAAAATTTCCCAGGCTAATCACGAAATTCTGACGCCTCTACTCGAAAATGCATTAAGTCACAATCTAATTTACGATGACGAAGCAACCAGGAAGTGGACTAAACAAGCTTTAGATAGGATTTCACTTTCAAGAGGTTTGGTTCAAAAAGACGAGGTAATTATTCTCAAGGGTGAGGTCGTAGATGATATAAAATTCCAAAAACTTGAGAGCCTGAAAGTTGAAATGAAAAGTCAGGAATTCTCTCAATCTTCCGGATGGATGATGTTCCTGGGACATTTTATTTTAGTCAGCCTTGCCATTGGTATGTTGATATTATTTCTTTTTCAATTTAGGAAAGAAATCTTTGACGACAATTCCAGAATTTTGTTGCTGATGTTGCTGATGCTGCTCGTAACTTATATGTTTCTATGGGCCAGAAAACTCAATATGTTTGATTTATACCTGGTGCCTGTTTGTATTTTACCGGTTGTTGTCAGAGCATTTTATGATACACGGACTGCTTTGTTCACTCACATCATCACCTTGCTTATTATTGGCTTTGAAGCTCCTGCCGGTTTTGAATTTATGTTTATTCAAACCATAGCAGGAATGGTTGCTATCTTCAGCATTGTAAGCATGAGCAGAAGGGTGCAGTTCTTTATCTCCATACTCATGATTTTCCTGAGTTACTCCATATCATTCATTGGCGTCACTATTATTCATGAAGCGAACCTGAAAAGTATCGACTGGATGAACCTGAAATGGTTTCTCGGCAATTCGATTATTACACTGTTTGCCTTCCCATTGATTTTCATTTTTGAAAAATCATTTGGTTTTTTATCAGATGTCTCACTCATGGAACTATCAGATTCAAATGCGCCACTACTGCGAGAGCTTTCACTCAAAGCACCCGGCACATTTCAGCATTCCTTACAAGTTGCAAATCTGGCAGAAGCTGCGATTTTTCAAATAGGAGGGAACCCCTTACTGGTAAGGGCCGGAGCTATGTATCATGATATCGGAAAAGTAGATATGCCGATGTACTTCATCGAAAATCAAAACTCGGTTTCAAATCCTCATGATGAACTTTCCTTCGAGGAGAGTGCGAGGATTATTAAAAGTCATGTAATTCGGGGGATAGAAAAAGCAAAAAAACATTCTATTCCTGAACCCATCATTGATTTTATCAGAACACACCATGGGACTTCCTTATTACAATATTTTTACCACAGCTTTCTCAAGAACTTCCCGGAGAAAGTTCCGGACGAAGAAATATTTCGCTATCCGGGTCCTCTGCCTTTTTCAAGAGAAAGCGCCGTTCTCATGATGGCAGATTCTGTAGAAGCCGCATCCAGAAGTTTACAGAATCCTGATGCAAATGCCATAAGCAATCTGGTCGATTCTATTATTGACAATCAAATGGATCAGAAGCAATATGAAAATGCGCCGGTTACACTGCGTGATCTTACAGAAATCAGAAAAATATTTAAAAAAATGCTGATCAGCATTTATCATGCACGGATTGAATATCCACATTGATTTATAATCCAATCAATTCTTTAAACTCACAATAATTTTACGTGCGACATTTTATTCAGCTTTCTTTTGACGGAACTGCCTACCATGGCTGGCAAATTCAGGAAAATGCGCATTCTGTTCAGGCTGAACTGAACAAATCGCTTAGTATTGTGTTTCAACGCGACATTCAAACAATTGGATGTGGAAGAACCGATACCGGTGTTCATGCTAAGAACTTCTATGTACATTTTGATGCTGAACTCAATGAAGAAAAATATCCTGATCTCATTCATCAGTTAAACTGTATGTTGCCGCTTGACATTGCCCTTAGAGCTATTTATAAAGTGACAGATGCTGCACATGCCCGCTTTGATGCAAGCTCCCGTACTTATGAATACTTAATCTGTGATCATAAAAATCCATTCCTCCGAAACACTGCGTGGTATTATCCTCATTCACTCAATATTGAATTGATGAATTCACTTTCTAAAATTCTCATGACCTATGAGGACTTTTCCTGTTTCAGCAAGTCCAGAACACAAACTGCTACAAATAATTGTACCATTTCTCATGCTGAATGGAATCTTTCAGGAGATGTATTGATATTTCAAATCACGTCAAATCGCTTTTTGAGGAATATGGTGAGAGCAATTGTCGGAACTCTGGTTGAAGCAGGGCGAGGCAGGCTCGATCAAAATCAATTCGTAAATATTCTCAAAAGTAAAAACAGAAGTGAGGCTGGTCCTTCAGTCCCTGCACACGGACTTTCATTAGTTGATATTCAATATCCTTACTTGCCATGAAGACGGAAACTCATAGCGGAAAAGTCTTCCACTTTCCACTTCTCAAGCGGATTTTCAGGATGACCAGGCCTTACAGAAAGACTTTAAATATTGCAGTCTTTCTGACATTGATTCTGGCATTACTATCTCCGCTAAGACCATTATTGATACAATATACCGTCGATAATTTTATCTTAGTTCCAAATGGCCCGGGCCTCTTGAATATGACTTTGCTCATGACGGGGCTTTTGTTTCTTCAGAGTCTGATTCAGTATTTTCATACTTACATCACGAATTGGTTAGGTCAGACTGTCATCAAAGATTTAAGGGTTAAACTCTTCGACCACATCTCCAGATTGCGGCTCAAATATTTTGACCGTACACCGATAGGCGCATTGGTAACACGAACAGTGAGTGATCTTGAAACCATTGCTGATATCTTCAGCGAAGGTCTGATTTCGATTTTTGGTGATCTGCTTCAGTTGATCGTCATCATAGGAGTGATGTTTTACCTGGATTGGCGACTTGCCCTAATCAGTCTTTCGACTATACCTCTTCTATTGATCGCTACCCGGATCTTTCAGCAAGGAATCAGATCTGCATTCAGGGAAGTAAGAACGCAGGTGGCAGCATTAAATACATTTGTTCAGGAACATATTACAGGAATGAATATTGTGCAAATTTTTAATAGAGAGGATGAGGAAATGAAGCGTTTCCGTGCCATAAATAAAAAGCACATGAAAGCTCATATAAAATCAGTGTGGTACTATTCTATATTTTTTCCTGTTGTAGAATTATTGACTGCCGTCTCGATTGGCTTGCTCGTTTGGTGGGGTTCAGGAGCTGTGCTAAAAGATGAGGTTTCATTGGGAAATGTAATTGCATTCATCATGTTTATCAATATGCTCTTCAGACCAATCAGAGAATTAGCCGATAAATTCAATACTCTTCAATTAGGAATGGTAAGCGGTGAAAGGGTATTCCGTGTATTGGATACAAATGAATTTATTTCTGACGCCGGTAAGGACGAATTAATATCAGTCAAGGGTAATCTTCAGTTCAAAAATGTTTGGTTTTCCTATAAAGATATGCAGAACGCTCAAAGTCAGACTGAGACTATCGACGATGAATGGGTGCTAAAGGATTTAAATTTTTCTGTTGAAGCAGGCCAAACTCTGGCATTAGTAGGTGCCACAGGTGCAGGAAAATCTTCCATTGTAAATCTTATCAGCAGATTATATGAATTTCAAAAGGGACAGATATTACTGGACGGCAAGGATATCCGCTCGATCCGACTTTCATCATTGCGGAAGAGTATCGGCATCGTACTTCAAGATGTATTTCTTTTCTCAGATACAATTGCAAATAATATTTCTTTGAAGGATGAATCCATTAGCAGAGAACAAATTATTTCCGCCGCTAAGAGTGTAGGGGCCCATAGATTTATAGATCGATTACCTGATGGATATGATTTTAATGTGATGGAACGCGGATCAATGTTGTCGACGGGACAAAGACAGCTGATATCGTTTATTAGGGCTTATGTGTATAATCCATCGATTTTGATTCTAGATGAAGCCACATCCTCAATTGACCACGAATCTGAAGAGTTGATTCAGGAGGCAACAAAAAAGTTAACGCAAAACAGAACCTCTATCATTATTGCTCACCGGCTTTCCACTATTCAAAATGCAGATAAAATAATTGTGATGGACAAAGGAAAAGTAGTCGAACACGGAACCCATCAGGAATTATTAAAAAAGGATGGCTTGTACAAACAACTCTATGAGATTCAATTTTCTGAAATTGAATCTGGCACCTAAGCTTCATTCATTCCCTTCCAATTATAGTATGAATTATGTTAATAATCAGTTGGATTTTCACTAAAATAATTAAATATGCTAAATTCCATTTGATTTAACCTTTATTTAACATGATTAATCTGAATTTATCCATTAGTTTGCTCTAAACCAAAACCACACAATGAAAACAAAACTCTTTACATTTCTCGCTATTGCCATTTTCTTTTCTGTAACAACTCAGGCACAAAGTCTGGACGAAATTATTAAGCAACATATTGTTGCCACAGGCGGAGCAGAAAAATGGGCCAACCTCACTACTTTGAAAATGAATGGCAGCATAGAGATTGCTCCGGGAATGAAAGCGCCATTTGTTATGTACTTTAAAAACAAGAATAAATTTCGTTTTGAACTCGAAGTACAAGGACTGACAATGATACAAGCTCTGGATGTGGACAGTGGATGGAGCGTTGTTCCCTTCAGTGGTAAAACAGATCCTGAAAGAATGTCGGAAGAAGAAATAAAGAGCTCAAAGCAACAAGCTGATTTCACCGGAGATTTGTACAACTATAAAGAAAAAGGCAACACCGTCGAGTTGATGGGGAAAGAAGATATGGAAGGAACAGACACCTATAAACTGAAGATCACACGGAAGAACAATGATATCACCTACATGTACCTTGATGCAACTTCCTATTTGTCCTTAAAGGAGACAACCAAAATTATGATGCAAGACAAAGAGATTGAAAGTGCGACTATACCAAGCAATTATCAGGATGTAAAGGGCTTCAAATTTCCATTTTCACTTGAACTAAGAGGTGGAGATGATGAATCGACAGGTCAAACAATGACGATCGAATCCATTGAGATCAATCCAAGCATTGACGATGCACTCTTTGTCATGCCGGCTATTGCATCTGCAGTACAACCAAAAACTGAAGAAGTTAAATAAATTCAACCATGAAAAAACTATACATTTTTGTTCTGACTTTTTTGTCGATAGGCAGCGTTGCAGCGCAAATCAATGTTTCATCGGGAATGTTTGGAATGCTGGAGGCAAGGCATATTGGTCCTGCTGTCACCGGAGGAAGGATAACTTCCATTGATGTGCTAAACTCTGATACCCGTAATATTTATATCGGCACTGCCGGCGGGGGAGTTTGGAAATCAACAACAGGAGGATCTAATTTCAAACCTGTTTTTGATAAATACTGTCAAAGTATTGGAGACATCGCAGTCGACCAGTCAAATCCTTCAACCGTTTGGGTTGGTACCGGTGAATCTAATATGAGAAATTCTGTTTCAATTGGAAATGGAATTTACAAATCTACCGACGCCGGAGAAAACTGGACAAGACTTGGCTTGGATTCTACTGAACACATAAGCCGGATTGCTATCCACCCGAAAGATGGTAATATAGTTTATGTTGCTGTCCCGGGACCATTATGGAGCGATAGTCAGCATCGTGGACTTTACAAAACTAATGACGGAGGAAAAACCTGGGACAAAATTTTATTCATAGATGAAAAAACCGGATGTGCTGAAATACTCATCGACCCAAAAAATCCTGAAACTATTTATGCGAGCACCTGGCAGTTTAGACGTACGCCATATTCCTTCAGCTCGGGAGGTAAAGGAAGTGCAGTCTATAAAAGTATCGATGCCGGAAAAACCTGGAAAAAATTAACCAAAGGTTTGCCAACTGGCGAGTTTGGAAGAGTAGCCATGGCACTCTCTCCCAGTGAGCCAAATAATCTGTTTGCCATCGTCGAAGCTGCAAAAACCAGCCTGTTCTTATCCACTGACGGCGGAGAAACTTGGCAAGAACAAGGGAGCAATTCCAATGTATCAGGAAGGCCGTTTTATTTTTCTGTAATCAAAGTAGATCCAAAAAATTCGAAACGTGTATATCGCCCTGCCTGGACACTTTCCATAAGTGATGATGGTGGCAGATCTTTTTCTGAATCAAATTCTTCAGGTGGCTGGGTTCATGTCGATCATCATGCACTGTGGATAAATCCTGAGAATACTTCACATTTATATTTGGGAACTGATGGAGGAGTTTATATGAGCCTTGACAAGGGAAATAGCTGGATCTTCATCAACAATATTCCGGTCTCACAATTTTATCACGTTTCAATCGATAAGGCCTCTCCATATAATGTATATGGCGGCTTGCAGGACAATGGATCCTGGATAGCACCATCACAAAGCATAGGTGGAATAAAAAATGGAGACTGGAAAAATACCGGAGGTGGTGATGGTTTTTGGGTACAGCCTGATCCTTTGGATCCTGACGTAGTTTATTCTGAATATCAAGGTGGTCATGCATCGAGGGTAAATCTTAGCACAAATGAGTATGCAGATATACAACCTCAGGCTAAAGCCGGAGAACCTAAACTTCGTTATAACTGGAATACGCCAATTGTTCTTAGTGCAAAAAACAATAAGGTGATGTACATGGGATCCCAGTATTTATACAAAACTCAAAACAAAGGTATTTCATGGGAGAAAATTTCTCCTGATCTCACGACCAATGATCCCAATAAACAGAAGCAGGAGGAAAGTGGCGGAATAACAACAGATAATTCTTCTGCAGAAAACCATTGTACAATTTTCACGATCTGTGATTCACCATTTGATGAAAATCTCATCTTCATCGGCACAGACGATGGGAATTTGCAAATGACCTCCGATGGAGGAAAATCCTGGTCTAAAATTAATTCAACACTTAATGGTATTCCCTCTCAGACTTGGGTTTCGAGTATTGAGGCAAGCAAATTTGACAAAAACACACTCTATGCAACCTTCGATAACCATATGTATGGGGACATGAAAACCTACGCAGCAAAAAGTACAGATCTAGGAAAATCATGGCTAGTATTAAATACACAAGGCTTGAATGGCGCTTATGCCCATAAAATAAAGGAAGATCTGATCAATAAAAACCTCTTGTTCCTTGGTACAGAAATGGGATTATTCTTCTCACTGGATGGAGGATTGAACTGGGCCCAACATACAGCTAAAGTCCCTCCAACAGCAATAAGGGACATACAAATCGACCCGATAAATAATGACCTAATCCTTGCCACACACGGACGCGGAATATTAATAATTGATGATATCTCAGCACTGAGACAATTGACATCGGACGTTTTAAAAGAAGACCTGGCTTTTCTTTCCACAAAAGAATTTGCAGCCACAGGCGGACATTGGGGAGGCGCATTTCCGAATGCCGGTGGATTCGTTGGAGATAATGCCTCAGAAGAGGCGCAGATTATGTATTACCTCAAAGACAGGGTAACCAGCGGAAACCTGAGCCTGGAAATATTCGATCAGACAGGTAAATCAATGGGAACGATCCCTGCCACTAAACGCAAGGGAATTAATAAGGTAAATTGGTCTATGAGGACTAAACCTCCGCGTGTTGCCCAAGGTGTAAAATTGGATGGTGCCGGATTTTACGGACCTCTCTGTGAACCCGGGAAATATACAGTCAAAATAACAAAAGGCGATAAGGTCGTTCAGGGAGAAATTGTCCTGGTTGAGGATCCAAAATCACCACATAGTCTTGCTGACAGAAACCTAAGAAAACAAGTTGTTTCAGAACTGTACAATTTATCTGAAGACCTGGCATTTCTGAACCAACAAATTTTGGCTATGAAGGATGGATGTAAAACAGCAGGACAGAATTGTAAAAATTCAGGATTAAAAAGCCGACTGAACAAATTTGAGAAAGATCTTGAACAATATCGCTCACAACTGGTTGCCACAAAAGGTGGAGAAGCAATTACAGGCGAAGAGAAAATCCGGGAACGACTTAGCGAGCTTTATGGATCTGTGAATGGATACGAAGGACGGCCGAGCGAATCACAACTTGATAAAAAACTGGCTATACAAACTGAATTAGAAAAGCAACAAAATGATTTAAAGGTTTTCTGGTCAAAGAATCTATCGGCATTGAATGCTCAATTGAAAAAAGAAGGCATCAAGGAATTGTCTGTTCTTGACAGAGCAGGATTTGATGCAACAGATAATTCCGGAAGCGGCTCAAGTCGATCGGGAGGGATGTTGCAGCAATGGCAATACAAATCCTGCCTTTCCTTTTTCTGAAACAGGATCTGTCGATCACAAAAAAAGCCCGTTAAATTAACGGGCTTTTTTTGTGATGTATGATTGATCAAAATGTTGCTTTCATCAATTGCTCCAGTTCATCAACTTTATCCATGAAACCTAGCTTGTGGTATGAATTCATCAAGTTCCGAATTAGTCTCTGGATCATATCCCTGTTTGAACAAGGTTCATAATAAAGATTTTCAGGTTGTATCCGGAGCTGTTGCAAGAAACTGTCGATCTCTTTGCGGTGGAAGATATCGCCCCTGCTAAATGGATTTATGTAGAATAAGATATTGGAATGATCATTCAAACTTGCCGGCTCAGTAAGTTCGTCTTTATAACACAAGACAAAATGTTCCGGAAGATTCACCCCATAAACCGGAACACCCGCACTTCGCGCAATTTCCAGATATAAGATTGACAACATAAGTGGATTTCCGCGCTTCGTTTCCAAAGCTATATTGATGAAAGAATTCTGGGGCGCGTGGTAATTTTGAGTATTCCCATTAAAGCCCTGGATATCAAAAAATATCTTGTTCAAAACCTTTACTTGCTCCATGGCGGTTAGATGATCATTCATCTCCAGCCAGGCATCTTTCCGCATTTTGTCTAACTGCTTCTGAATTGCCTCTTCATCTAAATCGGGGTACTGATAACGAGCCACGAGGATGGCACCCTTCACCAATTCCTGTGAACCCGAATGAGACCATACATGGATCTGATGCTGAAGGTCTTCAAGCTGAATACGATGAATTATGGCTTCAATTCTCTCCTGCATAAGTGCATCAAGAGAGCTACTCCAGGCATTTTCAAGAATTGGAATAACCTCTTTCCCAAAATGAATGAGACGAGTCTCAATATGTTGGAAAACTTCGTGGTCATTGTCATCCAACAGGCGGATGAGCGCATTAACTTCTAAGGGATTGATATTTTTCATACCCTCCTTTTAACATTCATCCCAAAAAAAAGATACCGTTCCAGCATCCGAATTTTCAACAAAAAGTTGTTTGAATTATTTGGAATATATCGAAACCCTTCAAAACCTGCTGTTTTCAATAAGCTGGCCATGTTTAACTAACAATCGATTGCTGATGACTGACATATTTATGGCAAAGAGAACCAAGCATCTTTTGTACCTTTGTTAATCTCCAATTAACAAAAACCTAAAATTCAATCTAACCCATAACACATGCATATTAAAAGACTTTCTTCCTTTTTCGTAATTCTATTAGCTACATGTTTATTCAGTGAGGCACAGACCTTGACAAAGGTTTGGGAAAAGCATTTTCAGGGGACCGGAGATAACTCGGATCGGTTTAATAAAATAGTATCTGACGGAAATGGCGCCTTTGTCGCTGTTGGATATTCCATTAAACCTGGAAACTATCGTGATTTTCTGACGGTTAAATTAGACAGCAATGGCGATACACTTTGGTGGAGGACAAAAAACGGAAAAGCAAGTGGCGATGATGAAGCAACCTTGGTCTCGGTAGATCTTGCAGGAAATATTTACGTAGCCGGTAATGCCGATGGTGGAAAATCTCAGGATGACATTTACCTTTTGAAATATAATTCTGCAGGTGTACTCCTTTGGGACACAAGTTGGAACAGTCCTTCATATATGGATGATGTCCCGACTGACATGGCGCTGGATGGAAGCGGCAACATCTTTATTTGCGGTAATGCTGAACCCGATACTGTTAGCGGAAGCATGGACTATATCACATTAAAATTTGCTTCCAATGGTGCTTTACTATGGAATATACAATATTCAAGAAACGGGGTAACCTCCGGGAAAGATGAAGCTGCTGCATTGGCCATAGATAACAGTGGTAACTGTTACGTAACAGGTCGCTCATTCAATGGCTCTGATGATGATATGATCACCTTTAAGTATGATGGTTCAAATGGTACGGTACTTTTTACACAGGTTTATAATGGTGGCGGTGGTGATGACAGGGGAGTGGATGTAGTCTTAGATAATAATGGAGATATTATCGTCACCGGAAGAAGTGACAATGGAAGTAATCAGGACTTTAGAACCATCAAATACTCGAGTGCCGGAGGAATTCTATGGAGCAAATTTTATAATGGTCCGGCAAATCAAAACGATCGCCCGGTTAAGATTGCTGTGAATTCAGCTAATGACGTTTATATCGCCGGCGAAGGAGATGTGGATAATTCGGCAGCAGTCGATTACGATTATGTACTGGTAAAATACAATTCTGCAGGTACGCCTCAGTGGGGACAAAGAGTAGGAAGCAACGCTGAAAACGATACTCCATCAGACCTGGCAATTGATCAAAATGGCAACATTATAATTACCGGAAAAGCTGATTTGAACACGAATGTACTGATCACGAACAATGATTTCATGACAGTCCAGTACACGTCCGGCGGTTCTTTAAACTGGGTAAAATTCCATGCAGGGACCTTGGCCGGAGGTACGGGAAGTGATATTGCTTCTTCCGTTTATTTAGACTCATCAGGAAATATTTATGTTGCCGGCGGCGCTGAAAACACAGGGACTCAAAAAGATGCCGTAGTAGTTAAATATGACCCTGCCGGAAATGTTACATGGTTCAATAACTATAATGGAGAAGGTGATTTCTCGGAAAGCGGCAGGTCTATTGTAATTGATGCCAACGAAAATTCATATGTTGGAGGCTACTCATTTCGGGAAGGGCATAACAGGGACATTATCATTGTCAAAATGAACACTGACGGTGATACGCTTTGTTCTTTTTTATACAATGGCTCACAAAGCGATGATGATGAAATTGAGGCAATGGCAATAGATGCAAGCGGAAACGTTTATGCTACAGGCTATGCGAAAAATGTAGGACAAAAAAGCGATATGATCACTATCAAGTTTGATCCTTCAACATGTGATACCATTTGGACACGTACATATAATTACGCGGCGAATCAGTCTGACAAAGGTATTTCAATCGTTGTTGATGCAGCTGGAAATTGCTATGTTACCGGAAGGAGTGACAGCAATCCTCTTGATACAATCGACAATGATGACATTGTAACTGTTAAATATGATTTAAACGGAAATCAGGTATGGCTTCAACGATACAATGGTCCCGGAAACTTAAGAGATGAACCTTCCAGGATTCTGTTGGATAACTCCGGACATGTTCTCGTATGCGGCCGCGCAGAAAAAATTAATGATGATGACTTTTTCCTTATTAAATACTCGGCTGCGACTGGTGATAGCATTTGGCCAACATCTTCATTGTATAATGGACCTTTCGCCAATGACGACAGAGCACTCGATATGACCATCGATGCAATGGATAATATATTCGTTTGTGGCTATTCTCAAACAGGATCAGGTAATGCACCCGATGATGCGGCGGTTGTTAAATTCGATTCGAGTGGTGCTCCGGTGTCTTTTTTCTTCTTTGATGGAACAGGACTGGGAACAGATCAGGCCTTGGCTATAACACGCGATAATCTGAATCAGGTTTATGTCGCATTTCGAACAGATGCAGATCCAAATCCTTTGGTAGCCAATTATAACTACCTGACAATGAAATTTGACAATGATCTGAATTCTCTCTGGGCAAATCCTCCTCAGTACAATGGCCCCATTAACAGCGATGATATTCCTGTTGCCATTACAACAAATGCCGGAGGAGATATAATTGTGACAGGATACTCTAAGAATGACACCTTAAGTGGAAGAACAAATGTTGATTGGGTTACCATACGATACAATAGCCTTGGAGTCCAATCTCAGATTCTTATTTATGACGGTGCCTTCGGAGGAGATGATGAACCAAATGCAGTTGCTTTGCGTGGGAGTCTTTTGTGGGTCACGGGATTCTCTATTGGAAATGGAAATAATCAAAAGGATATAACCACTCTTAAATTCGATTTAACCGTAGGTATTCCATCTGTTTTAAATCAAAACATTGTATCCTCCCTTTATCCGAATCCTTTCTCTGAAAAAGCAATTCTTGAGATTAACAAAAACAACCAGGACCCAATGAAAGTTCAATTGTTTGACATTCTCGGAAATCTTGTCAGAGATTTAGACTTTGAAGGAAGTTCCGCTGTTCTTGAAAAAGGAAACATGACCGCTGGAATGTATTTCTATCGGGTAATTCAAAGCTCTGACATCGTAGCAACAGGTAAATTTATTGTAGAATAATCTATCATGAAAAAAATACATATTCCACTTCTTGTATTCATTCTGTCTATACTTTTTAATTTTACATCAACGGCACAGGCATCCAGAAACCTGGATCGCCTGTCAAGTATAGATTTCTCACCTCAAACACTTGCCGGTTGTTGGCATTATGAGGCAAACAATAAAATCTATGCACTCATAGGGGCTTCATACGGTCTCATTATTATTGATATCACCATTCCGGATTCACCTATGGTAGTGTTACAGGTACCCGGAATCCACAATCTTTGGCGCGAAGTGAAAGTGTCCGGCCAGCATGCTTACATAACTACTGAAGGATTGGATAGCACAGGTATTTTGAATGGTGTACAAATTGTAAATCTGTCTTACCTGCCAGACAGTGCTCCAAGCAAAATATATAAAGGTGACGGACTGATTGAGAATCAACTGATGTCCGCCCATTCTATCACGAGTGACGAAAATTATATTTATATCAATGGACATAATATTCAATCTGTTGGAAGGGGAGTTCTGATTTGCGATATATCTGACCCCTGGAATCCGGTTTATGTGGGAGCTGTGACTAATAATTATTGCCACGATAGTTACGTGAGAGGCGACACAATCTGGACAAGCGACATTATTGCCGGGATTTTTTCCGTTTACGATATTTCTGATCGTTCAAATCCTGTTTTACTAGCCACACAGCAAACCCCGGGTAATTTTAATCATAATGCCTGGCTTAGTGATGATGGAAATACCTTGTTCACAACAGATGAGCGAGGAAATGAACCTCTGGGATCATTCGATGTCTCTGATTTAAACAATATAACACTACTGGATACTTATTTCACAAATAATTTCTCAAGTTCCGAAGTGCATAATGTTCGTGTGCTGAATGACTTCCTCATAAACCCTAGTTATGGGAGTCAACTTACCTTGGTCGATGCTTCACGACCTAATAACCTGGTAGAAGTTGGAAACTATACCACTGGTAACTATTTGTTATGGGATGCTGATCCATATTTTTCTAACGGTGTAATTGCTGCGACAGAAACAAATCCGGGGATATTTTTTGTGTTCCGACCGACCTATCAGCGTGCAGCCTATCTTGAAGGTTTAATCACAGACAGTATCAGTGGGATTCCCATCCCAGGAGCTACCATTAGAATTCTTGGAACCACAATCCAAAAAAACTCCAAGGGTACCGGTGACTATTATACAGGGGTTGCTGATCCAGGCACTTATGACATTGAATTTACCAAAACAGGCTATGCTGCTAAAACTATTTCCGGAGTTTCATTGAATACCGGAATCGTAACAACTTTGGATGTCCAGCTAAGGCCTTTGGGAATAAGTGTAGGAACAATCGGATTTGCTGAAAACATTAGTGTTTCACCAAACCCATTTAATAAGTACTTGATTGTTGGTTCACCTGATCAGCTTGTCGATCAAATAAATATCTTTAATATACTTGGAGAACAGGTGAAAACCTTTCTTCCTGAATCCACTTCAGGCAGGTTTGAACTAAACACAGAGTTTCTTCCGGATGGACTGTACCTTGTTCAGCTCATCTCTAAAGGTAGTTCAGCTTATAGAAAGCTGATTAAAAATTGATGTTTGTCAAATCCTTTGGAACAAAATAATTCAGATCATCACTTCATCAGCGCTAATCTGTCTAACACAAGTTCAATAAGGCTATTCATGGTTTCTTCTGCCTTATGAGTATGTTCATTATTAATGCGATTAGCAACGATCGCATTAATACTGCAACAATGGTGGCCTAATATTTTTGCCAGACCATACATGGCGCCTGTTTCCATTTCAAAATTCGTAATCCTTTGAGTTTTGTGCTTGAAGCTATGCAAGGTCGGAATGAAGTTCTGACGAGCAAGTTCATATCGTAATATTCGACCTTGTGGAGCATAGAACCCCGAACAGCTTGCTGTGATTCCCTTATGCATTCCATCACCCAATGCAGCTTCTAGCTTAGAAGAACAACGAGCAATGTAAGATTGAGGTAATATTCCTTCATTCGGGTAATGTTTTCTGAAGGCTTCAACAATTTCTAACTCTTCTTTATCGTTTTCCAGTTTGTAAAAGTTCAATAAACCATCAAGCCCCATCCCAAATTGAGAAAAAACGAAACCATCTACCGGAATGTCAGATTGAAGCGATCCGGAAGTTCCGATCCTTATCAGATTTAGAGACTTTAATTCCTTCTTAATTTCGCGAGCCTTCAAATCAATGTTAACTAATGCATCCAACTCATTATAAACAATGTCGATATTATCAGTTCCGATACCGGTCGATAAAACTGTGATTCGCTTGCCTTTATATGTACCTGTGTGTGTTACGAATTCACGCTTCTGCTTTCGCACTTCAATCTTGTCAAAGAACTTCGAAACCATTGCAACTCGATCAGGATCACCGACATTGATGACAGTGTCAGATATTTCATGGGGCAAGAGGTTGAGATGATAAACACTACTGTCTGAATTGAGTATAAGTTCTGACTCGGGTATTTTGCTCATATGCTTCAATCGTTTAAATTTGTACACAATATTAGAATTAATTTTTGTCTATGTCGAATTTAAACAATCAAATCCTCGTTCCAATTGATTTTTCTGAGCAGTCGCAAATAGCCCTGGGCCAATCTTATAATCTGGCCAGATTATCCAAAGCTGAAATAGTTCTTTTACATGTTATCGATGATTCTATGTATCTCCCTTTTTTTTACAAAAAGGAGGATAAAGAACTTGAGAAAAAGGTCGAATCAGAACTCAAAAAGTTGGCTGATGAAACTACAAAAAATGTCGGGGTTAAGGTCACTTGTTTAATCAAAAAAGGAAAGGTCTATGAAGCAATTCACGAAGCTGCCGAAGAAATAAATTGTGCATTCATCGTGATGGGAACCAACGGCAGCGTCGGAATTAAGAAGTTTATCGGATCAAATGCCTTGAGAGTTGTACGTGAAGCGCCTTGCCCGGTAATTACAATAAAAGGTAAAACACACAGATCAGGGTGTAAAGACATTGTTCTACCCCTTGATCTCACTAAACAAACCAAAGAAAAGGTCAAAAACGCGATTGAATTTGCAACCCTTTTCGGTTCGACCATACATCTCATCACGGTCTTAAATACAGACGATGAATTTATTGTCAACAAGTTGAAAAGGCAGATGAAACAAGTTCATGAACATATCCGTGAACACAATATTTCTTGTACATTGGAATTTATTTTGGGAGATGATATTGCTGAAGAAGTTATACAATACTCAGAAAAAAATAAATCTGATTTGATTATGATTATGACTCAGCAGGAAATAAACTGGACTGACCTTATGTTCATCAGTTCCGCTGCTCAACAAATAATTAACGGTACTAATATACCTGTTTTAAGCATTAAACCACAAGTAAGAAAAGATACAACCTCTTCGCCTTTTGAATTTTAATACCTTTGTCTAAACACGATAACCGATGAACAAGAAATTCCAGATTAAAAAGATCCTTATTCCTTTCGACTTCTCTGAAACAGCAGAACTCGCACTGGAACATGCAGTCTTTATGGCAAAGCTGCATAAAGCAGACATCATTCTGTTGCATGTTATAGAATCTTATTCTTTCACTTCCGCAATTTCACAGGCATTTGGAAAATCCCAAAGTGAGTTTGAGCAAAAAATTGAGTCATCTGCAAATGACCGATTGAAAGAACTGACCTCAAAACTTCATCACGATAGTGGAATGGGAGTACAGTTTCGAACTGAATCCGGGAAAATTTACAAGTCCATTGTTAATGTTGCCGAAGAAATGGATACGGATGTTATCCTAATGGGAACTCACGGTGTTAGCGGATTTCAGGAATTCCTCGTTGGAAGCAATACTTACAGAGTAGTCATGAGCGCACCATGCCCTGTGATTTCTGTACAAACTCACGCTAAAAAAATCGGATTTAAAAATATTGTTTTACCAATCGACAATTCGGCTTCGTCCAGGCAAAAAGTTAAACATTGTGTTGAAATAGCCAAACATTATAATTCAGTCGTGCATATTGCGGGTATGGCCACAATGTCAGATGTTGACATGCTTCGACGATTTGATGTGAAAATTCATCAGGTAAAAGATTATATGGATGAACATGAAGTTCCATATACAGTCAAAATGTTTAAAGGCGATAATGCTGCTTCCATCACCATGGATTTTGCCACACAGGTAAATGCTGACCTCATCATCATGATGACCGATCAGGAAGCAAGTGGAATTTTTATTGGAAATTTTGCTCAGCAAATCATCAACCATTCGAAAATTCCGGTCATGAGCATCAGACCCGACGAAGGTGACCCCGATAAAATCTCTCTGGGATATTAAAATAAAAAAGCCTCACATTGATGAGGCTTTTTCTATTCTTTAACTTCCGAATACCTTCTTCAAAAGGTCTGTAACCCTGGCTGCAGGATCCTTTCTGATCTTTGTTTCTTCCTGCGCAACAACTTTAAACAAACCACTCAATCCTCTTTGGGTAATATATTCGTCAAGATCCGGATTCATTTTTGTTACAAATGGAATTGCATTATATGTATTAATTAGTGGAGTCCAGTATTTTGTGACATTCACTTTTTGAGTGGCAGCATGAATTACCGGTTTAAATTTAACCTGAAGATTTGCCGCCGTCCGCTGACGTAAAAATCCTGTTGCGGCTGTATCTGCTCCTCGAAGAATGCTTAATCCGTCCGAGATGGTCATTCCTTTAATTGCATCCACAAAAACAGGAGCAGCTTGCTTCGACGCTTCCTCTGCTGCGCGGTTTAGTGTCATCACAAACTCGTCGACTTGTTTGTTCATGCCTAATGCCCTCAGTTTCTTTTCCATCTCGATCGCCTGAGGTGGAAAAGGTATTTTGATCATAGAATTTTTATAGAAACCATCCAATTTTGAAGTAGAGCTTCCGGCATTTTTGCTCCCTATTTCAAGCGCTTCTTTTAATCCGGCTATAATTTCACTATTGCTTAAGGGCGTCCCAGTCTTTATTGTTTTGTTAATTTCCTTGCCAATTTTCTGGTAATCAGCTTGTGAGCAAGATAATTGTGGTAAAACAATTATTGCAACGAACATCCACTTGAACTTTTTCATAGATTTCCTTTTTAAAGATTAAAACAATTATCCGGCCAAATGCAAAAGTAATTTTTTTAATTTGAACTTTCCATTTGAAATTATTAGCACAAAATTAGAATCTTGAAGTCTGCAGGTTCCTGACAAAATATATCTAATCTATATTCTAACTTCGCTCATTAATTGGATAAGTGAAATGGGAATAATTCAAAAAAACTATGTTGGATAATCAATCATTCCTGAAGTCAGCAGTGGAAATTATTACAATTGGTGATGAAATTCTAATCGGTCAAATCATCGATACGAATAGCCCCTGGATGTCTCAGGAATTAAATAAAATAGGTCTCAAGGTAAGATTTATCACTACGGTTGCCGACAAAGAGCAAGAAATACTGGATGCTATTTCGATGGCAAGCAAGCGTGTTGGAATTATTCTAATCACAGGAGGACTCGGTCCAACGAAAGATGACATTACTAAACACACCCTTTGCAAATATTTTAATACAAGCTTGAAGTTTGATGAGACTAGTTTTTTAAACGTACAGAGGCTATTTCATGCAAGAGGCAGAGAGGTGACTGAGATTAACAGGAAACAAGCAGATGTCCCTGAAATATGCACTCCTTTGTTAAACGAATTAGGAACGGCTCCGGGTATGCTATTCCGAAAAGACGATAGAGTATATGTATCAATGCCCGGTGTCCCTTATGAAATGAAAGGAATCATGCGGAACCATGTAATTCCGGTACTAAAATCAAGCTTCGCACTTCCGCCTGTATTGCATCGTACTATTCTTACCCAGGGCATAGGTGAATCTTTTCTCTCTGATCTCATTGCTCCATGGGAAGATCATTTACCACCCCATATTAAACTTGCATACCTGCCCTCAGCAGGAATTCTGAGACTGCGACTCACTGCATCAGGATTTGCAGAAGAAATACTCCGCAAAGACATGACTGATCAACTTTCCGGATTGGAAAAACTGGCCGGTGAATTTATTTTTGGACAAGAATCAGATACACTTGAAAAATTAATCGGAGACTTGCTTCGGGATAAAAAACTCACACTGGCTACCGCAGAAAGCTGCACCGGAGGATATATTGCACACCGCATTACAAGTGTTCCCGGCAGCTCCGATTATTATATCGGCTCAGTCGTTGCATATGACAACGAAATAAAAACCTCCTGTCTGGGAATCGATCCGAAGACCTTAGAGCAACATGGCGCTGTCAGCGAACAAGTAGTCGTCGCCATGGCGCAGGGTATAAGGAAACAATTCAAAGCCGATTATGCTATTGCCACCTCGGGGATTGCCGGGCCTTCCGGCGCAACGCCTGACAAACCTCTTGGAACAGTCTGGATCGCGATCGCCGGTCCGGATTCGATTTTCTCGAAAAAGTATTTATTGGGTACCCAAAGATTCAATGTAATTCAAAGTGCCTGTCTTAATAGCTTTCATGAACTATTGAAGATCTTGAAAGGAAGATGATCCGCTTTGGCAATCAGTTGCAATCACCTTATTTTCAGCATTTTATTCATCCTGAAGCATGTATCCGCTTGTAAATTGTACTTTAAAAAATCTCAATAAAATTTAAGAATTTGGGATATATATGATAAAAAAATTATCTTTGCAGCTCTTAAAAAATAATTACCATGGCACGCATCTGTGATTTAACCGGAAAAAGAGCAATTACCGGAAATAGCATTTCTTTCTCAAACAAGAAGACTAAGCGCAAATTCAATCCAAATTTGCATAAAAAGAAGTTTTTCGTTCCTGAACTTGGAGAGTGGATCACTCTGAAAGTTTCTACTTCTGCATTGCGTACCATCGATAAGAATGGTATCACGGCAACAATTGAAAAAGCCATAAAAAAAGGAAGAATTTAAATAGAACATTATATTTATTCAAATGCTAAATTCAACCGGGTTTAGCATTTTTTTTTGCCTCAAATTTTAGATTTATGAAAGTATTCCAATCGCATAGCCGTCGCTTTATAGTTGCCCTCTTCAATCTACTATTTTTTTTAGCAGGTGAGTCAGTTGCTCAAACTCCTGAAAATTACTCGAGTGATGCAGATAGATTGACCGCCGAATTTCACAGGCAAAGAAGGGAGCTGCTACGATCGAAAATGCCCGACAGTTCCTGTGCAATAATCTTCGCTTCTCCGGAACGGACCCGCTCGGGTGATGTGGATTACACTTACCACCAGAATCCGGATTTCTATTACCTGACAGGATTGAATGAACCAAATGCAGTGGTTCTAATATGGAAACAGTTTCGCCTCATTGAGGGTGTAAAAACTAACGAAGTGATTTTTGTTCAGCCTAGAAATGCATCCAAAGAAAAATGGTATGGTAAGAGGATGGGCACTTCGCAGGCAAAGGTATCGATTGGCTTTACCGCTACATATTCTTCGGAAGAATTCAACTCCATGGAAGGATTATTCAATGGCCTTTCAAAAATTCTATATCAGGGAATTCCAAATGGTTTGGTAAATGACAGACAAAACAAAGCCGACCTTTTTGATCTGGTGGAATCATTTCAATTAAAATCTGCTTATCCTGCTGCCAGACACGATGATTATCTATTAGGTAAAGTAGTAAGATCTATGAGAGAAATTAAAGCAACGGAAGAAATTAATCTTCTGAAGAAAGCTGCTAACATTTCAGTTGTTGCTCACAGGGAAATGATGAAAGCTCTTAAACCTGGTATGACCGAATATCAGATTCAAGCAGTAGGGGAGTATTTCTTCAAAAGTTTGGGCGCAGAAGAACCTGCTTACCCGAGCATTTGCGGCTCAGCAGAAAACTCATGCATTTTGCATTATCAAACAAACCGAAGAAATCTAAATGAAGGTGATTTACTTTTGCTCGACATGGGAGCCGAATATCACGGCTATGCTGCAGACGTAACACGAACACTTCCGGTAGCTGGTAAATTTTCTGAACAGCAAAAAAAAATTTACCAGCTCGTTCTGGATGCGCAAAAGGCCGCCATTTCTGCTTGTATTCCTGGGAATAAATTTATGGATCCGGATAAAGCCGCAAGAAAAATTTTATCCGATGGCTTAATTGAAATGCAAGTCATTAAATACCCTGAAGAACTAAGCCAATATTTTCCACATGGTACTTCTCATTTTTTGGGTTTGGATGTTCATGACGTAGGAGGTTATTCAATTTTACAGCCCGGAATGCTTATTACTGTGGAACCTGGCCTCTACTTTCCTGATGACAGTCCTTGTGACCCATCACTTTGGAATATAGGGATCCGGATAGAAGATGATATTCTGATCACTGATGATGGTTTTTTGAACCTTTCAGAGGCACTTGAGAAGGAGATCATTGAAATAGAGAAAATAATGACAGAAAAATCGATTTTTAAGCAGAATTGAATCAATAATATTAATAAATAAAGTCGATTTCTTTTTATTTTTAGAACTATTTTGTATATTTGCAACCCTTAAAATAAAAAGACCTAAGGGTCCAAAACAATAAAAATCATGGCAAAGAAAGGTAACCGTATTCAGGTCATCATGGAATGTACAGAGCATAAGACCAGCGGAATGCCCGGGACATCCCGTTACATTACCACTAAAAACAAAAAGAACACTACCGAGCGCTTGGAGCTGAAGAAATTCAATCCAATCCTTAAGAAGATGACCTTACACAAAGAAATTAAGTAATCTTCCGTTCACCGGATGAATTCTAAAAACATTTAATATTAAGCTTCATGGCAAAGAAAGTAGTTGCAACACTAAAAAGCGGAAAAGGAAAAGAATTTTCCAAAGTAATTAAAATGGTAAAAAACCCTCAGACAGGTGCTTACAATTTTAAAGAAGAAATCGTACACAACGACCATGTGAAAGATTTTTTAAAGACAAAATAACTTTCGCATCCTTAAAATATTAAGCTTCTTTCTGCATGAAGGGAGCTTTTTTCATTTTAGCTAATTCATCATTCAATTATTCTAATCCTCTCAAGATAAATCAATGGGTCTTTTCGGACTATTTTCAAAAGAGAAAAAAGAAAGCCTGGATAAAGGGCTGGAAAAAACCAAAACAAGCATTTTCTCGAGAATTGCAAAGGCAGTTGTTGGTAAATCAAGCGTCGATGCTGAACTTCTCGATCATCTTGAAGAAATTCTAGTAAGCTCAGACGTTGGAGTTGGTACCACACTCAAAATTATTAAGCGTCTTGAAGAAAGAGTAGCCCGCGATAAATTCGTGAGCACAGATGAACTCAACAAATTATTGAAAGAGGAAATCGAATCGTTGCTCGCAGAAAACAATACTAAAAGTTCTGATTCCTGGGATTTCGAAAAACCGGATGGAAAACCTTATGTCATCATGGTTGTGGGTGTCAACGGCGTCGGTAAAACTACAACCATTGGCAAACTCGCCTTTCAATTTAAAAGCGCCGGTAAAAAAGTTCTACTGGGTGCTGCTGACACCTTTCGTGCTGCTGCCGTAGACCAGCTGGATATCTGGAGTAAACGAGCCGACGTACAAATTATTAAGCAAGCAATGGGTTCTGATCCTGCTTCCGTTGCCTTTGATTCAGTAGAATCCGGAGTGGCTCAAAATGTAGACGTTGTAATCATTGATACAGCAGGACGCCTTCATAACAAGATTAATTTAATGAATGAGTTGAGTAAAATAAAAAGAGTGGTTCAAAAAGTCATACCGGATGCTCCTCATGAAGTACTTCTGGTGCTTGATGCATCCACCGGACAAAATGCAATTGAACAGGCAAGACAGTTTACCAAGGCAACCGAGGTTAATGCTCTGGCTTTGACAAAACTTGACGGTACAGCCAAGGGTGGAGTGGTTATTGGAATTTCTGATGAATTTAAAATTCCGGTAAAATACATCGGAGTAGGTGAAAAAATGGAAGATCTTCAGTTATTCAACAAAGCTGAGTTTGTTGATTCTTTATTTGGAGAAAGTGGTTTATAATAAATTATTCACCAATATAAAATTGAAAACAATCAGTTCATCCGACGACAAATAAAATGAAAACTAAATCTCTTAAGAAAAACAAAGTGAATGTCGTCACTCTTGGCTGCTCTAAAAATATCTATGACTCTGAAGTTCTCATGGGCCAGCTTCGTGCTAACAAATTCGAAGTAAATCATGAATCAACAGATGATGATGCTTCCATTGTAATAATCAATACCTGCGGATTCATTGATAATGCCAAACAAGAGAGCATTGATACTATTCTTGAGTTTGCAAAAGCGAAAGAGCAAGGGCGAATTGATAAGTTAATTGTTACAGGATGTTTAAGTGAACGCTACAAACCTGATCTGGAAAAAGAAATTCCAGATGTTGATAGTTTTTTTGGAACGCGGCAATTACCCGATTTGTTAAAATCCCTCGGTGCTGATTACAAACATGAACTGGTAGGAGAGCGATTCCTTACAACTCCTTCTCACTATGCATATTTGAAAATTTCTGAAGGCTGCGACAGACCTTGTTCTTTTTGTGCCATTCCTTTAATGAGAGGAAAACATATTTCAATCCCTATCGAGAATCTGGTGAAAGAAGCTGAATCTCTTGCTGCCAAAGGTTTGCGCGAGTTGATTCTCATTGCTCAGGATCTTACTTACTATGGACTTGATATTTACAAGCAACGAAAACTGTCAGATCTGCTAAAGCGGCTATCTGATGTGGATGGCATTGGGTGGATACGCCTACATTATGCCTTTCCATCCGGATTTCCAATGGACGTTCTTGACGTCATGAGAGAAAGAGAGAATATTTGCAGTTACCTTGACATGCCCCTTCAACACATTAGTGATAAAATGTTGAAGAGCATGCGCCGGGGAATTACGAAGCAGAAATCACTGGATCTGGTAAGGGAAATAAGAGAAAGAGTGCCGGGAATTGCGCTTCGTACTACGTTGATTGCCGGTTATCCGGGTGAGACAGAAGAGGACTTTGAAGAAATGAAAGACTGGGTACGAAATACCAGGTTTGAAAGATTGGGAATATTCACTTATTCGCATGAAGAAAATACACACGCTTTCAATCTGGTCGATGATGTTCCTGACGAAACAAAACGAGAACGTGCGGCTGAAATCATGGCTATTCAACAGGAAATTTCGCTTCAAAACAACGAAGAATTAGTAGGGAAGGAGTTTAAAATTTTAATTGACCGCAAAGAGGGAACACACTTCGTAGGCAGAACTGAATTCGATTCACCGGAAGTCGATAATGAAGTCCTGATTGATGCTGAAAAACATTTTTTAAGAAGAGGAGACTTTTGTAAAGTCAATATCACCAAGGCTGAAGACTTCGACCTATATGCCGATCCAATAAATTAGTTTCTTAAGAATTTATGGAGCTGAGTTTTTTTCAGAATAATACTTGAAAAATTGGACCGGTAAATTATTTACAGAACGACAGGGTCAATATAACAAGGGCTTTTCACGATTTCATCTTCAGTGCCATCTTCATAGGTAACTTTCACACGCACCTTGGTTCCTTTTTCCCAGTTCTTTAATACTACTGATTTTTTATCCTTAGAAATCTCTCCTTGTATTGGCAAAAAATTTTTGTCATACATAATATGATTAATTTCTTTTACCGGTTGTTGAAAATGAATCTGGTGATCCTGAACTTTCTGAGGAGCCATCTTATCAGCACCTTCCGTTGCTATTTGTGTGTAGCCCGATATTGAAAAGAAAACGAAGGTGATTGAGATGATAAGAGCTTTCATTGTTGAGAATGTTTATCCTAATATACAAAAAAATAATTGATTTCGAATGCAATCATGTTAGTTAAATATTCGGAATGGCCAAAACAGAGCCATGGACAGGGTATCTAGCGCAAATCAATTACCTCAGCTCCGGGATATTTTCCGGCATTAAAAGAAAAAACAGAGTCATCAGTTATGGCATTAGGGGAGAAGGTGTCAACTGAAATGGTTTGGATGTTCCCGTTTTTATCGAAAATCTGAGCCGAAGAAATAAATTTATCCTGCTTATTAATAGTCAGCTTTACCTTGAAAACATTTTTGCTTTTCGGATCAGTAGGAACCAGTTCGATTAACTCATAGGTCAATGCCCCCTTTTTAATTTCACCTGTAAATTTTGAATTCCAACCTTTTTCGTAGAGAGTAAAAACATTGGTAGGCGTAATACTATTTTCATCAACTTTTAAATTATCAATCTGAATTTCATTGGCATCTTTCAGAAAGGTCCATCTTGTTTTACCATCACTGATCACATCTTGTCCGGCAATTTCAAGTTTATAGGAATTTCCTCTCAGTGAAATGATTCCCTTTTGAACATCTTTTTTCTTGTCTTTTGTATTTTCAACCAAAATATTAAAGGTTGCTTTCAATGATTTGAAAGATTTATATTTTGCACTTACTCCTTCCAGTATTTCCTTGGATTTCTTATCCGACTGTGCAGTTTGTGCAATAAGTCCGGCTGAAATAAATAACAATAGCAATAAACTTATTTTACTCTTCATTCTGATTGAATTTTTCATTGATTTTGACTAAATTAATGGATTGCAATGAAGATACAAAAAGCATTCCAAACTTGCCTTTTCGCAGATAATATTAGAAAAATACACAAGCCGTAAGATCAACTATTGACAATCAGTACTCTAGCACATTTTTTAGGATGACTTAGAGCTTTCGCCATGCAGCATCTGATTTAAAGTCATAGGGTCTTTGATGAGTACTTCCCTGGCTTTACTCCCCTCAAATGGGCCAATGATTTTCGCGGCCTCAAGTTGATCGATAATCCTTCCGGCACGGTTATAACCGAGCTTTAAACGTCTCTGGAGAAGCGAGGCAGAGCCTTGCTGGTGTTGAACGATTATAGAAGCTGCTTCACCAAATAAAGGATCCCTGTCGGCCGGGTTAATGTCACGACTTCCTTCACCTGACTCTTCTATAAATTCAGGAAGCAGATGTGCATCAGAATACCCTCTCTGACTACCTATAAAATCAGTAATCTTTTCAACTTCCGGGGTATCTACAAACGCACACTGCAATCGAATCAGGTCAGCCCCGGTTGACAAAAGCATGTCACCACGACCTATTAACTGATCAGCTCCACCTGTATCCAAAATAGTTCTGGAATCGATCTTAGAGGTTACTCGGAATGCTATCCTGGCCGGGAAATTTGCTTTTATAGTTCCAGTAATAATATTAACTGAAGGCCTTTGTGTAGCAATGATAAGGTGAATTCCTATTGCCCTGGCAAGCTGAGCCAGTCGTGCAATAGGAGTCTCGATTTCCTTCCCGGCAGTCATAATTAAATCCGCAAATTCATCCACAACAAGAATTATATACGGAAGAAATTTGTGTGCATGTGTCTCTGTAGGCGGAAGTTTTCGAGCGATGAATTTAGTATTGTATTCCTTAATATTTCTTACTTGAGCATCCTTTAATAATTCATAGCGTTGATCCATTTCAATACACAATGAATTTAAAGTATTGATTACTTTCTTTGTATCCGTGATGATTGCCTCTTCCTCTCCGGGTAACTTAGCAAGAAAATGCCTCTCAATTGTCCTGAATAATGTTAACTCAACTTTCTTAGGATCTACAAGTACGAATTTAACCTGTGATGGATGCTTTTTGTAAAGTAAGGATACCAAAATTGCATTCAAGCCGACAGACTTACCCTGACCTGTCGAACCAGCCATCAATAGGTGAGGCATCTTTGCCAGATCAGCAACAAACACTTCATTTGAAATGGTCTTTCCTAAACCAATAGGAAGCTCATAATCTGAATTAACAAATCTCTCAGAGCCAAGAACTGATTTCATTGGCACGATCTCCGGCTTCTGATTAGGAACCTCTATTCCTATCGTTCCTTTTCCCGGTATAGGTGCTATGATACGAATTCCCAGTGCCGAGAGGCTAAGTGCAATATCATCTTCCAGATTTTTAATTTTTGAAATCCTAACACCTGCCTGCGGAACAATCTCAAAAAGAGTGACTGTCGGCCCAATCGTGGCTTTGATTTTTTCAATAGAAATATTGTAATGACTAAGTGTTTCAACAATCCGGTTTTTATTTGCTTCGAGCTCTTCCTTATTTACTTCAATCTTTTTATCTCCATAGTTTTCCAAAAGATCCAAAGTAGGGTAGTTGTAGGACGAAAGATCCAGCTTAGGGTCATATTCTCCTTGTGCATGCGGTAAACCTGATGCGCCGGCAAGCATTAACTCTTCTTCAGCAATAGTTTCCACTTCAAATGCAACTCCATCTTCTGATAAAACCAAACCGGGTACTTCTAAATCTTCTTCTTCCTCATCTGCATCCTCTTCTTCGTCTTCATCCTCCTCATTTTCCTCTTCCTCTTCTTCATCGTCTTCCATAGACACATCTATTACATCATCATCTTCTTCTTCTTCATCTTCATCCTCATCCTCTTCTTCTTCTTCATCCAAATCAAAGTCAATGGTTCTTGCAATGTCTTGTTCATCCCTCGCATTCTCTTTCAATTCATTTGCCGGAGCCTGCATTTGATCTTCTTCCTCAGTACCTTCGTTTGCAAATTCAGGCGACATTTTTCGGAGCGGTATATTGAATGCTGCAACCAGGCCTCCTATCAAGCTGAACACAAGAATGGCACCTGTTCCTATAAAACCAAGCAAGCCTGACAATACTTTGCTCATTTGAAATCCATAACCACCTGCAAGCATTAACAGATCAGGTGATTTGTGAAAGATATAACCAAGAAAAGTGGAGAGCCATACAGTCGTGAACAGAGAATATTTAATGGTTCGGCCAAATGGAAGGAGCGTCACACCCCAAAGAATTTTAATACCATACAGGGTAAGAAGGAATGGAATGAAAAAGGCACAGATCCCAAACCAATTATTCTGGAATTGAAATGCAGTAACTGCACCAATTTTTCCAAGCCAGTTTTCGACCTTCACATCAGTACTTGTAAACAACTTCCAAATGGAATCAATGCCGGCTATCGCCTGATCATCCTTCCAAGTTACCAGATTTGAGACAAAAGCGACTGTCATAAAAAAAGCAGTCATGAGAAGAAAAATACCGAAAATCTTTATGGTCCTTTCGTCTGATAAAAAGCTCTTAAATGACTCTATTTTTTGCTTAAAAGAACTGCCAGACTTTGACTTTTTTGATCTTTCTTTTCGCACAGGTGCATCGTCGTTCGCCTCAGCCTTGAGTCGGTTTGCCATGAATTGGAATTTTTAGTACAAGTTTTAAAATTAGAACCTCTAGGGCTGCCTATCCCCGGCAATTCTTAAAGATATGAACAAGGTTTTCAATAAGATTTCTTATTAGAATAACTTCAAATAACCAAATATATTTTACTGAAAATGACCTCCTAGCACTCAATAATTACGGATTGAAAAATCGAATCGAATAATTTGTACAGAGAATTCAGTTTTATGGAAAATCAGGTATTGCGAAGTTCATCTTCCTTTTTTTATTAATTTACTGAATTCAATGCATCCAGACCTCTAAAACGATCTAAAAATCAGGTGATTTAAAAATCGAAAGCGATGTTCTATTTTTCCTCATTGTATGAAAAGGCCAAGCACTTTATTGGAAGCTTGGCATGATCAATAAATTTTATTTTTTGCAGTTATTTTACTTATTCGCTTTGCTTACTTTCACGGCATGTTACAACGATTATCCATACAGAATTACGCCTTAATCGACAATCTTGAAATCCAATTTCAGGACGGCCTTAATATCATTACCGGAGAAACCGGAGCAGGTAAATCAATATTGCTAGGTGCATTATCAATGATTCTTGGGCAAAGAGCTGATTCGGCTTCCTTGCTGGATTCGAGTCGTAAAAGTATAGTAGAAGGGGAGTTCTCCTTCAATAAAATACAAGTTAATATTTCGGATTTTTTTAAAGAACAAGAATTGGATTTGGATAAATCCATCTTCCTGAGAAGAGAAATTACACCTGAAGGAAAATCAAGAGCCTTTATTAATGATACTCCGGTAAATCTACAACAACTCCGTGAGCTAGGATCGATGCTGATTGATATTCACTCTCAACACGAAACTCTTCTGTTAAATAAATCAGATTTTCAACGATCAACCTTGGATGCATATGCTGGTATTAGCTCTTCGGTGGAAGAATATTTTAAGGAGTACAAAACCTATATTAAACAACTTAGTCTTCTTGATGAATTATTAGAACAAGAGAAAAAGGCCAAAGCTGATCAGGACTATTTTCAATTTCAGTTTGCAGAATTAGATGAAGCAAATTTAATGACAGGGGAACAGGAAAAACTGGAGGAAGAACTTCAATCACTTACTCATGCAGAAGAAATCAATTCCGGACTTGCGGGAATAGAACAATTGATTTCCACTTCAGAGAATAACCTGCTACAGAGTATACATCAACTCGCCCAACAAATTCAACAATTAGGGAAGTTTCATTCTAAATTAAACACCATTTCCGAAAGAGTCAGGAGCACAGAGATTGAATTACAAGATATTTCTGTTGAACTTGAATCTGTGGCTGCTGATGTAATAATGGATCCTGCCCGACTTGAAATTGTTAACGAGAGATTAAATCTCATATACAGGTTACAGCAAAAACACCGGATTAACACCATCGAAGAACTGAATACTCTCAGAGAAACAATAAGCCTTAAGCTTGCAGGAATTGGCTCACTCGAAAACCAAATTATTAATGCCCAAAAGGATTGTCAGGAGAAGAAGAACCACTTGTTAAAACTTGCAGAAAACCTTTCCGGAAAAAGAAATAAGACAATTCCTGAACTTGAACAAAATATTAAAAAGCTCTTGAAGGAAGTTGGTATGCCGAACGCTGTTCTCAAAATTGAAAATAACCTTCTCACAGAAGGTGAATTGGGTCCAACCGGGAAAGATTCAATAAAATTTTTATTTTCTGCTAATAAAGGCGTCGCCTATTCTGATATCAGCAAAGTAGCCAGCGGTGGGGAGCTTAGCAGACTGATGCTTTGCTTAAAATCATCAGTGGCCAAATTAGTACATCTGCCTTCATTGATTTTCGATGAGATTGATACCGGCGTTTCCGGTGAGACTGCATTTAAAATTGGAAACCTCATGAAGGAGATGTCGTCAAGACATCAATTGATAGTTATAACACACCTTCCTCAAATCGCAGGAAGAGGTGAAAATCATTTTTTCGTATACAAGGAGGTTTTAGCCAAGAAGACCTTTACGCGCGTTAAACTGCTGGATAAAAAGGAAAGGATCACTGAAGTAGCCAGAATGCTGAGCGGAGACAAACCAACAGCAATCGCCATGGAAAATGCAAAAGAGTTAATGAAAGTTTAATTCAACATTCTTCCATTGAATCTGGTACCAATTGTCAGTAACTGAGACAGTTATTATAATTAATCAATAATTTGTGTCAAATTGACTTCAAAATATATCTTTGTCCTTCATCAATCATTCGAACTATGTCAAACAATCTTTTAAAAGGAAAACGTGGGATCATCTCAGGTGCATTAGATGCAAATTCTATTGCATGGAAAGTCGCACAACGTTGTCATCAGGAAGGTGCCACGATCGTTCTCACAAATGCACCGATTGCAATGCGCATGGGTGAGATCAAAAAACTAGCTGAAGAAACCAAGTCTGAGATAGTTCCTGCTGATGCAACATCAATGGATGACCTGAACAACCTCTATATTAAGTCTATGGAGATTTTAGGAGGTAAGATGGATTTTGTTTTACATTCAATAGGAATGTCAGTTAACATCCGAAAGAACATTTCATATCCCGAAAGCAATTACGAATACTTTATGAAGGGAATTGATGTGTCTGCACTTTCCCTGCATAAAATGCTGAGTGCTGCAATGAAACAAGATGCAATAAATGACTGGGGATCTGTTGTAGCACTAACATACATGGCAGCTCAGAGAACTTTTCCGTTTTATACCGACATGGCTGACATCAAGGCGATGCTCGAGTCTATTACAAGAAGCTTCGGATACCATTACGGGAAATTCAGAAACGTACGGGTGAACACAATATCACAATCACCAACTAAGACTACCGCCGGTAGCGGAATCAAAGGATTTGAAGACTTTTATAATTTTGCAGATAAGATTGCTCCACTTGGAAATGCAAGTGCAGATGCATGTGCAGATTACTGCGTCACCATGTTTTCAGATCTAACAAGGATGGTGACTATGCAAAACTTATTCCACGATGGCGGCTATTCCACAACCGGGATCAGTCAGGAAGTTATGGACAAGTTTTCATCCTGATTAAATCTCATGAATAAAAAAAAGGGTTATTGATCTGGTCAATAACCCTTTTTTTATTTTTCTGGATCTGAATTATTCTGAATCCAGGTCAGTTTTCTTCTTGCGGCCTGAACCTGATTTAGAAGGGGGAGTTGCAGGAGGATTAGCAGTGGCCTTTTGAACGCTGATTACCAATTCCGATTTCTCTTTATCAAGGTTGACCACTAATGTATCACCCTCGTTCAATTCAGTTTTGATAATTTCTTCTGCTAAAGGATCCTCAAGATATTTCTGGATTGCTCTTTTCAGCGGACGTGCTCCATAATTGTGATCATACCCATGATCAGCAATGAAGTCTTTTGCTTCAGGTGAAAGATCAATCTTATAACCCAATTCAGTTAATCTTCCATAGAGTTTTGACAATTCAATGTCGATGATTTTGTGAATGTGTTCCTTCTCAAGAGAGTTGAACATTACCACATCATCAATACGATTGAGGAACTCAGGTGCAAAAGCTTTTTTCAATGCACTCTCAATTACACCGCGAGAATGATCATCAGCCTGACTAACCTTGGTAGAAGTGGAGAAACCAACTCCCTGACCGAAATCTTTCAACTGGCGTGAACCAATATTGGATGTCATAATCAAAATAGTGTTCTTGAAATCTACTTTTCGACCAAGACTATCAGTTAATGTTCCTTCATCAAGAACCTGCAAGAGCAAGTTGAAAATATCAGGATGTGCTTTTTCAATTTCATCAAGTAATACGACAGAATAAGGCTTGCGACGAACTTTTTCTGTCAATTGTCCGCCTTCTTCATAGCCAACATATCCCGGAGGCGCTCCAATCAAACGAGAGACTGCAAACTTCTCCATATATTCACTCATATCAATTCTTATCAGAGCATCGTCGGAATCAAATAGGTATCTCGCGATCACTTTTGCCAATTCGGTTTTTCCAACACCGGTAGGGCCGAGAAACACAAAAGTTCCGATTGGTTTGTTAGGATCTTTCAATCCGGCTCTGTTACGTTGAATGGCACGCACCACTTTTTTAATGGCATCGTCCTGTCCGATAACCTTGCCCATCATTTCACCTGACATCTTGACAAGGCGATTACCTTCAGATTGTGCCACACGTGTAACAGGAATTCCTGTCATCATTGCCACAACTTCAGCAACATCCTGATCAGTGACTGTGTATCGGTTGTTCTTAGTTTCTTCTTCCCACTGCTTCTTAGCAACTTCTAGTTGCTCCAACAATTGTTTCTCTGTATCCCGAAGTTTTGCAGCTTCCTCATATTTTTGACTTCGAACCACCTTATTTTTCTCATTCTTAATATCCTGAACTTTACTCTCAAGATCAAGGATAGTTTTCGGAACATGAATATTGGTTATGTGCACTCTGGAGCCTGCTTCATCCAATGCATCAATCGCTTTGTCCGGAAGGAATCTATCGGTGATGTAGCGGGAGGTAAGAGTCACACAAGCTTTAATAGCTTCAGGAGTATAGTTGACATTATGATGTTCTTCATAACGTTCTTTAATGTTTTTTAAAATTTCCTGCGTTTCATCCATCGATGCAGGCTCAATCAGAACCCTTTGGAATCTACGGTCAAGGGCACCATCTTTTTCAATGTATTGTCGGTATTCATCCAGAGTAGTAGCACCGATACATTGTATCTCACCACGTGCTAGTGCCGGCTTGAACATGTTTGAAGCATCGAGTGAACCGGATGCACCACCGGCACCAATAATAGTATGAATCTCATCGATGAAGAGAATCACATCAGGTGATTTCTCCAGTTCATTCATCACGGCTTTCATTCGTTCCTCAAACTGACCACGATATTTTGTTCCAGCAACCAAGGATGCAAGATCCAACGTAACGATTCTTTTATTGAACAGAACCCTCGACACTTTTCGTTGAACAATTCTCAGTGCAAGTCCTTCTGCAATTGCTGATTTACCTACACCTGGCTCACCGATAAGGATCGGATTGTTCTTCTTTCGTCTTGAAAGAATTTGTGAGACCCGTTCAATCTCTTTTTCACGTCCTACGATAGGGTCAAGGCGACCTTCTTCTGCAGCTTTCGTTAAATCTCTTCCAAAATTATCAAGTACCGGCGTCTTTGATTTAGCATCAGATGACTTCTTGCCGCCAACACTTCCGCCACCACCTTCATCATCCTTTGCATAAGGATCATCTTCAGAAGGATTGTGTGGAGCCTCTGACCGGAAATTGGCTTTCAGAACTTCAAGTTCTTCTTTGACTATCTCGTATGAAATTCCGTACTGATTTAAAATCTGGGTTGCGATATTATCTTCGTCTTTCAGGATTGAAAGCAGAAGGTGCTCGGTTCCGATTACATCGCTTTTGAACACGCGGGCTTCGAGGTAGGTAATTTTTAAAGCCTTCTCGGCTTGTTTAGTAAGTGGGATATTGCCCATATTACTACTGGCAACAGCACTGCCTTTTACAGTTCCTTCGATTGATTTTCTAAGCTCTGCAAGATTTATCCCCAATGATTTGAGAATTTTAATTGCAATACCTTCGCCCTCTCGAATGAGGCCTAGCAAAAGGTGTTCAGCGCCTATGTATTCATGCTGAAGACGCATTGCTTCCTCCTTGCTGAAGGAAATTACATCTTTTACACGTGGGGAAAATTTTGCTTCCATAAATCTGGTTATTTTACTAGTTTTAAACGATTGAGAATGACTTTAGGTTCGCTGATTTTAGCACAAGTTATGAACAAAATCGGCTCTTTCAGCGGTATTGATTGCAATAAACGTGCTATAACTTACATGCTGTCATGTGGTCAGTTTATCTTTTCAACATTTCCATGTTCGTTTTATTCTCTTTAAATCACCTGATTTTCTTTATCTTCGTAGATTGCAAAATGGCAGAAAACTAGGGATTTCTTACTTTTTTTGCGGAATATACATCAGGTACGAATGGCAGGAAGTTGAGCAAAATCGAATTGCACGACAAATGCTAAAATAAGCCCGGGTAGGCATCAAAAACAAACAAATAAATCAGACAAAAAAGATATGTCCAGCGGAGAAAAGATCATTCTGATCAATATTGAAGAAGAGATGAAAACGGCTTATATCGATTATTCGATGTCGGTCATTGTTTCAAGAGCATTACCTGATGTGCGTGATGGGTTAAAACCGGTACATCGCAGGGTTTTATATGGTATGCTTGATTTGGGTGTATTCAGTAATCGTCCACATAAAAAATCGGCCAGAATTGTCGGAGAGGTTCTTGGTAAGTATCATCCTCATGGCGACACATCGGTTTACGATGCGATGGTGCGTATGGCGCAGGAATGGAGTCTGCGCTATCCATTGGTAGACGGGCAAGGAAACTTCGGGAGTATCGACGGGGATAGTCCGGCTGCGATGCGCTATACAGAGGCAAGGCTGAGAAAGATAGCTGAGGAAATGATTTCAGATATCGAAAAAGAAACAGTCGACTTCACACTAAACTTTGACGATACGCTTAAAGAACCAACAGTTCTGCCTTCTAAAATTCCGAATCTTCTTTTGAATGGAGCATCAGGAATTGCTGTGGGAATGGCAACGAATATGCCGCCACATAATCTTACGGAATGTATCGATGGAATATTGGCCTACATCACCAACAAGGAAATTACTATCGAAGAGCTGATGAAATCAGTAAAGGCTCCTGATTTCCCTACGGCAGGGATAATTTATGGTTATGCCGGTGTGAAGGAAGCATTCCTGACAGGAAGAGGAAGAATAGTCCTTCGATCCCGTGCAACTATCGAAGTTACAGATAGCGGGAAAGAAAGAATCATTGTTACCGAAATTCCATTTCAGGTCAACAAGGCAGAGATGATTAAAAGGACTGCCGACCTAATTAATGAGAAGAAGATTGAAGGCATAAGCGATATCCGAGACGAGAGTGATCGCGATGGAATCCGGATTGTGTATGAATTGCGCAGGGATGCAATGTCAAATGTGGTACTCAACAATTTGTTTAAATATACGTCACTGCAATCTTCTTTTAGTGTTAACAATGTAGCCTTGGTACATGGAAGACCGATGACATTGAACCTAAAAGATCTCATAGTACATTATGTTAATCACAGACATGAAGTAGTAATTCGCAGGACAGAATATGAACTCCGTGAGGCAGAAAAACGAGCCCACATACTAGAGGGATTGTTAATAGCATTGGATCATCTGGATGAAGTTATTGCATTGATCCGGGCCTCACAAACACCACAGATAGCCCAGGATGGATTGATGTCAAATTTTGGCTTGAGTGAGATTCAATCGAAGGCAATCCTTGAAATGCGTTTACAAAGGCTTACCGGTCTTGAACGTGATAAAATCCGCGATGAATATACCGAGTTGATGAAGATGATTGAGCATTACCGGAACATCCTTTCTGATGAAAGTCTGAGAATGGAAATTATCCGTAATGAGATGATCGAAATGAAGGAAAAATACGGCGATGAAAGACGTACTGAAATCGTCTTTTCCGGAGATGATATTTCAATGGAGGATATGATTGCTGATGATGAAGCGGTAATTACAATCTCCCATTTAGGTTATATTAAACGTACTCCCCTTACAGAATACCGTACGCAGGGGAGGGGTGGAAGAGGAGCCAAAGGAAGTTCTACAAGGGATGAGGATTTCGTGGAACATATTTACGTTGCCACGAACCATAATTATATGCTCTTTTTCACGGAGAAGGGCAGATGTTTCTGGCTCAAGGTTTATGAAATACCGGAAGGAAATAAAACATCCAAAGGAAGGGCAATTCAAAACCTCATCAATATTCCACCGGATGATAAAGTAAAAGCCTGTATTAATATTAAAGGGCTGGAAAATGAGGAATACATCAACAGCAATTTTATTACAATGGCCACTAAAAATGGCACGATTAAAAAGACATCTCTGGAAGCCTATTCAAGACCAAGGCAGAATGGAATTAATGCTATCAATATTGAAGAAGGAGATAGTCTTCTTGAAGCTCGACTTACAAATGGTAAACAGGAAATCATGTTGGCTACTAAAAAAGGAAAAGTGGCCCGCTTTGACGAAGAAAATGTTCGTGCTGTAGGTCGGAATTCAATTGGAGTAAAAGGTATCACACTGGACGGTGCGGATGATGAAGTTATCGGAATGATTTGTGTTTCTGATTCAGTTGTTGAATCAGTTCTTGTTGTTTCGGAAAAAGGATATGGAAAACGTTCGGAAGTTGATGAATACAGAAAAACCAACCGAGGCGCCAAGGGTGTGAAGACAATAAACATCACAGATAAGACAGGAAATCTTATTGCCATTAAAATTGTTCAGGACAACGATGATCTGATGATCATCAACAAATCCGGAATCACCATCAGAATGAACGTTGATGAATTACGGATTATGGGAAGAGCAACTCAGGGAGTAAGAGTTATCCGACTCGACGATGATGATGAAATTGCGTCGGTTGCAAAAGTAGAAGTAGATGAAGCAGAGAAAGAAGTTGGGGCAATTGGAGATGAGAATAATACTGAACCCAAGAGCGACATTTCGAATTCAACTGACACCGAAACTGGTCCGGTATCTGAAGAATAAATAATCGACACATCAAAAATTTTCATTTTATGAAAAAAATAATACTTACCATGCTTGTCAGCTTTTTAGTTGCAAGCATGGTCACCGCTCAAAAAAACAAGCTTAATGCTGCTTATAATTATTATAAAGAACCCTATAAGCAATATGACAAAGCGGTTGAAGCCATAAATGAAGCATCCATAGATGAGAAAACATCCACATGGGCAAAGACATGGTATTATAAAGGATTGATTTATTCTTCGCTGTATGAAAGTGAGACTTATTCATCTCTTTGCAACAACTGTCTTGAAATAGCTTACGACGCTTTTACAAAGTCCATTGAACTGGACCCGAAGAATGAATGGGTTGACGAAATCAACACATTAAGGATTCCTTACATAGCAAATAAAATATTCAGCAATGGTGTTAACGACTTCCAAAATGGAAAGTATAATGAGTCACTGAAAGCCTTTGAATCAGTTCAAAAAATGATTCCTGAAGATACCGTGGTAATTATGAATTCTGCAATATCAGCAGAACGTGCAGGTCAAGTAGAAAAGGCAGGATCTCATTATCAGAGACTAATGGACATGACGTATTCTGATGATCAGTTTTTATTGTCATACTCTAACTTCCTTCTCAACAATAAAAAGGATGAAAAAGCACTTGAGGTAATTCGTATAGGAAGAAAACTTTATCCGGACAGTTTAAGTTTCATGTTATCAGAAAGTAATATCCTGATACAAACCAACAGGAGGGAAGAAGCGGCACAATCAATAAGTAATGCCATTGCGAAGGATCCTACGAATACCAGGTTACATTTTGCATTGGGCAGCAGTTATGATATGATAGCCAATGAGAAAGACACTGCAGGAAAACTGATTCACACCCCTGAAAAGGTGGAGTCACTCAGGAACCAGGCTATTGATGCATACAAAAATGGGCTGATGGTAGATTCAGGAAATTATGAAATTAATTTCAACCTTGGAGTAATGTACTATAATAAAGGAGCTGAACTTGCGAATGAAACCAACTCTATAAAAGACAATAAATTATTCGAACAGGGAAAAAAGAAGTTTGAGGAGATGTTCCGTTCAGCTAAACCGTATTTGGAGAAATCCATGGAAAACAATCCAAGGAAAAGCCCTGATGATATTAGTATGTATGAAAGCACAATCGTCTCCTTAAAAGAGATTTATGCGAGACTTGACGAGATGAACAATTACAATAAAATCAAGGATTTACTGGAAAAGTAATTATTTAGCTTTTTGCTATTCCAATTTCAAGCCCGGCAATCTCAGACCGGGCTTTTTATTTTATTGTATGTCTGATTTCGTTTAAAAATCTGTGATAAAGAGCAGATAATAAAGTCTTTAAATTCGTCTATTTAATGTTATTTGTGAAGAAAATTCACTGAAATAAAATATATTTGTCGTTCCAAAAACAAACCCGCTTAATTCAACCGTATGAAAATCTTAAAGTCACTTTCCGTCTTTTTACTTTATTCTTTCCTAGGTCTCAATATCCTTCTGGCACAATCACAACTTGTTGAAAAGGTTGAAGGTGATCCTGAGAAATTAATTCTGAATTATGAAAAGTGGAAACTTCCCAATGGTTTGACGCTTATTATTCACGAAGATCATTCTGATCCGATTGTGAGTGTGGTTGTGACCTATCATGTCGGATCTGCAAGAGAAGAAATAGGGAAATCAGGATTTGCCCACTTCTTCGAACACATGATGTTCGAAGGATCAACAAACGTTGGCGACAAGGAACATTTTCGAATTGTAAATGAGGCCGGTGGCGACATGAACGGAAATACAGAAAGAGACAGAACCAATTATTATGAAACTGTTCCGAGCAATTACCTTGAGACTGCATTATGGCTGGAGGCTGACAGGATGGGCTTCTTATTGGATTCAGTTACAAAAGCGAAATTCGAAATCCAGAGAGCAACAGTAAAAAATGAAAAGGCACAAAATGTGGAAAATCAACCCTACGCTATGGCTTTTGTTGAAGTGCTAAATCAGATTCTATATCCATCCGGACACCCTTACAGCTGGCCGGTCATAGGTTATGTTGACGATTTGAATCGAGTAACTGTTGACGATTTAAAGAGTTTCTTTTTACGTTGGTATGGTCCTAACAATGCCGTTTTAAGTATTGCAGGAGATGTAAATAGCAAAGAAGTAGTAACGTTGGTAGAAAAATACTTTGGTAGCATCCAACCATGTCCGGATGTTCCACGAATGAAAGTTTCCGTTCCAATATTGGCGACTGATCAGTATGCCAATTATGTAGACAATGTCTATTTCCCAATGACGATTATGACATTCCCGACTGTACCACAATATAACAGGGACGAACCGGCGATCGATTTGTTGGCTGAAATGATCGGAAGCGGAAATAATTCCCTCATTTACAAAAATTTTGTAAAATCTGAGAAAGCAATACAAGCATCAGTAGATCATCCTACATCTGAATTAGCAGGTGAACTTCAGGTCATCGTAGCAACTTATCCGGAGTTTGAATATTCTGAAATAAGTAAAGGCTTCAACGAGACAGAAAAACAAATTCGAGCAACTTTTGATGAATTTGAGAAATCCGGTATTACAGATGAAGCATTGCAACGCGCAAAAACCTCGCGTGAAACCCAAACTATAGACATGATAACCGGAGTTGACGGCAAAGCTTTCATGTTTGCAAGCTGGCAAACCTTTTTAAATAAACCCTATAATTTTTCTGACGAGCTGGAACGTTATAATAAAGTAACCAAAGAAGATATCCTCAGAGTTTTCAATAAATATATTAAAGGCAAGAGTGCTGCAATTGTGAATGTTTATCCTAAGGATCCAATGTCAACTTCGAAGGATTCGGTGAAAAGTGTGAACCCATACGCAAACGTAAAAATGACGGCGAATCCGGAGATGACAAATTTAAAATACAACAGGCCGGCAGACAATTTTGACAGAAGTAAACAACCTTCACCTGCAAATCCAAAAACTCCTGTAGTACCGGGTTATTATTCAAAGACGCTGGAGAATGGATTGAAAATAATCGGAACGCAGGCAACTGAAGCCCCAAAAGTTGTAATGTTGTTAAGTATGAAGGGTGGTAAATATGTTTTTAACCTTGATGATAAAAAAACCGGACTCGCCCAACTTACGGCATCCATGATGAATGAAGGAACCGAGAAATCAAGTACTGAAGAGATCAGTGCGAAACTTGAGAAGCTTGGAAGTGAAATTATTTTTTACACTGAAGAAGACAAGACTAATATCAGAGTAACAAGCCTGAGCAAGAATATTGATGCGACGCTGGCAATACTGGAAGAAAAACTTTTGCATCCCGGTTTTATAGAAGCTGATTTTAAACGCACCAAGAAAGCCAATCTCGAAGGACTGATGCACGAGAAAAAAGTAGCTGAGTCGATTGCCGATAAGCTCTTCGATAATATTTTGTACGGAAACACTATTCAAGGAGCTTATGCATCAGAGAAAAACATGAAAAAGCTTTCATTAGATGATGTTAAAAGTTACTACAAGGATTTCTATTCACCAAAAGTCAGCAGCTTGGTTATCGTATCAGATATTCCGGAAAATGAGCTTATCCCAAAACTGGATTTCCTTAAAAAATGGAACGGCAAGGATGTCAGCTTGCAACCATTTACATCCTTTGCTGATATTCCTAAAACTCAAATTTATCTTGCGCACAAAGACGATGCAGCACAGTCTGTATTGTGTATCGGACAAGCAGGGCTTCCATATGATGCAACAGGTGAATATTTCAAAGCTAAAGTTGCCAACTTCCCATTAGGAGGTGCTTTTAACAGTCGTTTGAATTTGAACTTACGTGAAGCAAAAGGTTATACATATGGCATACGATCAGCTTTTCAAGGAACTGAATATCCGGGATCGTTTTATGTTTATGCAAGCGTGAAGTTAAACGCAACTGATTCCTGCATCACAGAAATTATGAATGAGCTTAATAATTATACAAGCAACGGAGTTACCGGTGAAGAATTAGCTTTCACCAAGAATTCCATATTAAATAATGAAGCGCTGAAATATGAAACTCCTGAACAAAAAGCTTTTTTCCTTTCACAGATTATGAGATATAATTTATCGAAAGATTTTGCACAAACTCAGTCAGGCATATTAAAAGGGCTCACGAAGACAGATGTTGATGCAATCATCAAGAAAAATATTCATCCTGATAAGCTGATAGTATTGGTTGTTGGAAACAAGTATATGCTGAAAGACAAATTGGAAAAACTGGGTTACGGAAAAGTAAAAGAAGTTGATCTGGACTAATCAGGAAAAGGAATATTTATTTGAACGAAGAAAAAAATATTATGAAAAAAGCTTTATTGATAGTGATGTTTTTGGTGCCCGTGATTTCATTTGGGCAAAGTAACAATGTACAGAGTGCTGCCAATGCACTTGGCTATTATGAAAAAGGAACTACAACAGATCCTAAAGATTTTGAACTGGAGAACGCTAAAAAATGGATAGATCTGGCTTCTGAGAATGAATCAACGGCCAATAATTCTAAGATGTGGTATTACAGAGGGAAAATTTATCAGGCAATTCATAATAACAAGAGGTTAAAATCGTTAGATATCTTAACGGCAGAAAAAGCGACTCTTAGCTATATGAATTGCATAAAAACAGATTCTAAAAAAATGTATACCGATGAATGCAAAGGATTGGTATGGCTTACCGGTATCAATTTATTTGATGATGCTATTCAATTTGCGCAAAAAAATGACTTCAGTACTGCAATGCGTTATTACAATCTATTGTTTGATGTATTCCCATTAGATGCTGATAATAATCTTAAGAGGAATAACATAACGCCTGAGCTGGTTGAAAAAAACATTGCATACACAGCATTAAAGGCAAATGATCCGGCCATGGCGAAAGCAAATTTTCAAAAACTTATTGATAAAAATTTTAATGATCCAAAAATCTATCTGAATATGGCTAAAATCTATTTGGATGACAAGGACACAATGAAAGCAATAAGCTATGTTGAAAAAGGAAAGGCAATCTTCGAAGACAATACAAATTTGATCACACTTGAAATGAACATTTACCTGGCACAAGGAAAAACCGGTGTGCTGATAAACAAACTCTCTGAATCAATCGAAGCAAATCCCGATAATGAGCTATTGTATTTTAACCGGGGAATGATGTATGAGAGCAAGAAAAGCTTTGATTCCGCTGCAGTGGATTACAAGAAAGCTCTGGAAATTAATCCGGATCATTTGGATGCCAATTACAATTTGGGAGTTATGTATTTTAACGAAGCGGCATCCATGGCCAATGCAGCTAATTCGCTTAAGAATAATGAGGAATTTGCCAAGGCAAAAGATAAGTTTGAGCAAAAGTTTAAGGATGCCGAGCCGTATCTGGAAGAGGCAATGCGCGTGAACAATCAAAAGACAGAGGATGAGCAACTCATGTATACAGCAACTTTAAATTCACTAAAGCAACTATATGTGCGGACAGGCGAGATGGAAAAATATGCCAAGATTAAAGCTTTGTTGGAAAAATAGTCAGCGCTTATAGTACACAGTATTTTTGATAGCCCGGATATTATTCCGGGCTTTTTGTTTGAAATGGGGTCACAGATGGCCTTTTTCTATTTAACATAATATTAATTATAGGACAAGGTAGAGATACTTAAAAGCACATTATTGAAAGAGTATATATTGATCAAGGCTTCATTTCTGCAACTTATCTTATCACCAAATCATGTTAATACTAAACAAACATCAATCATGAATTATATAATCCAAAATGTCTACACCCATCTTGAAACGTTTAAACCATTTGAAAAAATCTTCAGGCTTTGGTTCAAATTTATCACCTAATTCAAATGCCTCTAAAAAATATAAATGATTAATGCAGAATTGCCCATATTCCACGATCTGAAGACGGCAGATTTTTCGGTTTCCAGCCATCTGATGATTGACCCTTTTCAGCCATTAATTGGGCCTTTTGTCTAATTAATGAAGATTTTAGTGTAAAAATCGGCTTTTATGGCCTCATTTTCAATTAGTTCTGTTCGCCATGCTGAATTTGTCATTCACCAATTAAGGTACCCTGTCTTACCAAAAAAGGTTCTGAAAAGGACTGCCTGAGGATATTTTAGTAAGGTCTTAAAAACAGCTATGACAAAGCCTTCGCACGGTTTTAAAATGAAAAATTATGAAAACGAGCTGTTGTCAAACAAAGAGTTATCAATTAGAAGGAGAAACTGTTTTGTGTATGAATGGGGTTTGTGATTCCTATTTGCGTCCGACAAGCCTGTACAATTCAAGAACATGGAATAATTTATTTGCCATATTCTTTTTCATCTTCTTCTTTATCTTCTCATTCGATGATTTTTCTTTTAGTGGAGACCTGGGAGAAAACCAGATTCGCACTAGGCAGTTTTTCATCGAACAAGTGAAACCTTTGAATAAGGAATCTTTACGTGATGAGCTTGATGCACAACATGTAATATGCCCTGAGCAGGTTTACGCCCAAATCCTTATCGAATCTGCCCATCTTGAATCCTATCTGACTAAGCGAACTCATAATCTTCTCGGGATGCGCTTCCCATTCAGACGTAAGACCACAGCCATTGGGATTTTCCTGCCTGAATCAAACTTGGTTATTCTTGGTACCCAAGACGAACTAAAAAAATACAGGACTCAAAACCACTATGCCGTTTTCGAGAACTGGCAGGAATGTATCAAGGACTATCGTCTATGGCAAGATGAATGTTTCAAACTTACGGACAGATATCTCTCGTTTCTTGGTACCTATTATGCTGAAGACACCCGGTATGTGGAAAAGATTAAGAAACTGTCTAAATAAAAATTGAAAAAAAATTAGTTTATTTGCAGTATAAATTGATGAATTAATGTCACACGATCATTCGACTACGGAAAAAGCACCAGGATTCTGGTACACATACTTTGGTGCAGGCAGCTTTTCTGCTCTTGCATTTTTATGGGTGCTTTCAGGCCTCATTTGGATTTTTTCAGTACTTAATTGGGGTTGATTTAACGACACCGGTTTCCTGAATTTTATTCAAGCCAATTTATTCCCTTTTTTAGAAAGGCAAGTGTCTCAGACTCTTTCGTTCCCGGTTCAGCTATGTAATTATAGTTCCATTCAGCCTGAGGTGGCAGACTCATGAGGATTGATTCGGTACGACCATTGGTTTCCAATCCGAATCTGGTGCCACGATCATAAACAAGATTGAACTCTACATAGCGACCTCTTCGAATCCTTTGCCACTTCAGATCCCGGTCATTAAAGGATTTATCCATATTCCGGCGAACAATCTCCTTATACATTGGAGCAAATAAATTCCCTATATCTTTCACAAAATTGAAAAGATCGTTTTTTTTAATTTCATCTTCCGGAATTAAATGATCGAAAAAAATTCCTCCGATACCACGGGTTTCATTCCTGTGTGGAATAAAAAAATAATTATCGGCTTCCACTTTGTATTTAACATAATCTGCTACAGGATGTGAATCACAAATTCTTTTCAGTTCAGTATGAAAATATTTTGCATCAGAAGCGACTACATAATGTGGAGTCAAGTCAATGCCTCCTCCAAACCAACACTTTCCCTGATCCGTTTCAAAGTATCGAATGTTCATGTGAATGATGGGAACCCAGGGGTTTTTCGGATGTATGACTATGGAAACACCGGTGGCAAAAAATTGAGAGGCACGATCTCCTTTTAGTTTATCTTCAATAAGAAAGTCCGGAACTGTT